>BNJU01004402.1_pt1 | contig 89030 bp, 87 predicted proteins | sample 8539281 | NCBI WGS metagenome assembly BNJU01 (sample SAMD00202456, study PRJDB9452) | human saliva metagenome | isolation source: human saliva | place: Japan
CGTCGTGGACCGCGAGGACCTCGACCTGCGGAGCCGTCCGCCGCAGCACACGAGCGTCACGCTGCAGCTGCGGCCGAACGTCACGCCCGGCCGCCGCCGCCGCCGCTGGTCACTCATTGGCTCGCGCGCCCCGACCGCTGCATGGCCGCCGGCCACGTCCTGGGCTTCGACGGATCGCCCCTGCGCAACGCCGACAGGCGCCACTGCGTGGTCGCCGCGTCGCCAACCGCCCCATCGGCGAGAACCCGACTTCGGTCAGACGGGAGGGCACTCGGATCGAGATCGACAGCGACAGGCTGAATGCGCGCCATCGTGTACACGCGCAGTCGGCCTGCCCGTCCGCTGTCCACCGAGCGCGCGAGCTCCTGGACCGCCCGGTCGAAGCCTCCAACATCTGGCGGGCGCCCACCGACACCCGACCCGCCACGTGCGCCTGGAGTGGGAACGCGCCCATCACCACCAGGCCGTGGCCCGCCTACGGCGTCGAGGTCGATGAGAGCGGTCGGGTCACCGTCAGCGCCGACGTCGGCCTCTGTGGCGCCCCTCGGTCCAGCCCGCTCTGCGGGCGACTCTCTGAGCCTCACCGACGACGGCGTCCTGAGTCTGGGAATGCAGGCTGCGCCGGACGTTTAGGCTTCCCGAGCCTGCCGCGCCTGGGGCTGCGCCTCTTCCCGCCCGGAGTCCATGAGCCAGGGTCGACTAATACGGACTGCGCCTGCAGGAGAGGCCTCGTCGACAAGCGCCGCGCCAGCCACCACAGGGCGCTGCAGCGCCGGGGTCGTCGACCCTCCACGAGGACTACATCCCGGCCCCAGGAGAACGGCTGGCACGCCATCTGCAACATAAGGTGATCGTCTCCGAGGCAGGCTGAGCCTGGCCGTCGTCGGGCCCGACCCTTCTCTCTCAGCCTCCCGTGCATCGGGAGGATGCTGGCCGCGCGGCAATCAACATCGATCTGACGCCATCGGGCAGCACGGTCCTGTGCCTCGACGCCGCCATGGCCGGTATCGGATTCAACAGCCTGCGGGCCCGCCCTGCGCCGCCACGAGGTCGACAGCCAGGAGCCTGGGGATGGAGCTCCATCTCTGCTCCAGCTTGTCTCACACCCAGCACTTGCACAACGAGGTGACGCTACAGTGAGCAGCGACTCTTGCCGGCAAGAAGACCGGCGCGCGCAGCAGGAATCGGGCTGGAGGCGGCCAGCGAGAGGAAGTACCTGAAGTGGTACAACAAAGATTGGCTACGGATCAGGCAGACGTCGCCGGCAACGTCGCCCACGTGCTCCTGCCCGCCTTCGTCGCGATCTACCTGACGGACAACCGCTGGGCTGAATGCGCGTCGTCGGCTACGCTCATGATGGTCTCCCGGCTCGCTTCGACGGCTTCTCCGACATCATCTTCGGGCGCTGCTGGACGCGCAAACACGCGGATGGGTAAAGGCCCGCCCGTGGATGCTGTGGGTTCGTGAGCTGTGCCGCCATGCTCATCGCGATCTTCGCGATCCCCACGAGCCCAGACACCGCCGCCAAGCACGCCTGGTTCTTCATCGCCTACACGCTGCCTGCTAACGCCGTGTTCTTCGTGCCAGCATCGCCCACTCCTCGCTTGACCGCACTCATTACCCGCAGCGGGGCCGAGCGTGCAGATGGAGTTGCTCCATCCGCTTCATGTTCGCCTTCGGGTTCGAAACCTTGCCTCATCCAGAGCGCCACGGTGGGCGGTGTGGCTTCCTGTTCGGCGCGGCGCGAGCGGCTGGCGGACGATGGCGGTCATCACGCGCTGCTCGGCCTGTCAACACGCCGCCTCCAGTCGGTGCTCGGTCAAGGAGCTGTCGCCTGAGGGAGCCTGGAGGGCGAGGACGAGCCCCAGGAGGTGCAAGCTCTCGGTGGGAGTCGGCCAAGATGCTCGTATCCAACAAGTACTACCTCATCATCCCCATCGTCTTCCTGCTCACCCAGATCTTCTGGCGATGCTCAATATGGGGATCTACTTCGCCGCATCGCTGACGAGAGCCTGCTGGGGACCTTCTCGCCTGGGCGTTAACGTCCCGCTCATCGTAGAACTCATGATCACGCCGCTGGTGGTGAGCCGGTTCTGCATGTTCCGGATCAACATGTCAGCTGCGTAACATCGCGACCCTCGGGCGGCTCGAGTGCTCGTGGCGGCCTACATGCACAGTCCTGTCCGCTCATGCTGATCCTCTCCGCGTCGCGGCCCTGGGCATGAGCTCGCTGCGGGCACTGCCTCCAACGCGCTCATCGCCGAGGCCTCCGAGAGACACCTCCGGCTGCGCACCGGCAAGCGCGCATCGACGGGCTCATGCGTCTCCTGCATCGTCGCTCGGCGTGAAGGTGGCGGCGGCTCGGCACGGCCCTCTCGGGTGGCTTGCTGGCCGCCTCTGGGTACGAGCAGACCTCAAGGTCCAGCCGGAGTCCGCGTCCAGATGATCTACGCCGCGTACGTGTGTGGTTTGCGCTCGCGGCCAACGCGTCATCCTCCTCTTCCTGCTCATGCGGCTCGACGTCGGAGAAGGTCAACACCCGGCTCAAGGAGGATCGCGCGCGGAGCCGAGGCGGAGGTCGGCGTCAGGGTGGCCGTGCGCGGGGGCCCCGTGGTTTTAGGTGAGGCCGGCGACGCTGTCTGGCCGCGCTGCGGTCCGCAGGCGTTGAAGCCGCCGATGACGATGGAGAGGGCGGTGATTCGGGCTATGGCCACTGAGGCGAGGCGCCTCACAGGACCTCGCGGCGAGGGTGAGAAGGACTCGTGGACGGTATGCCCGTCACCCTCGCCCGCGTTTCCGTCGCGGTGTGCGGGCAGTCGCTCGCTGCGCGCACCGCCACGTTCTCGTTCGGCGTCGCAGACGGGCGTCCTCACCTGACGCCGGGTGCCGGGCGGGTGGCGCTGAGCTAGCAATGAGTGCAAGCAGGTCGCCCATAGTTCACACCACCTGACGCAATAGGGATGACCTAAGAGATCCAATGTGGAAGTGGATCGAAACGACTTTTGGTGATCTGCGGACTATGCAGGCTAAGGCTTACGCTTGCAGTGATCACGAAAGTTGATTCGTGACCTGGAGGTCGAGTGTTTCGCCAACTTGCTCCATTGCCCTGAGGAAGGCCTGGAGGCGGCCTCGTTGTCAGCATCATCGTCGCCTGCCTGGTCAAGTCCGACTGCTGGGACGCTCCTGCCCAGCCTGTGGCTGGGGGTCAGGCTGGCAGCACTGGTCCGCTGGTCGCCGGCGCCGTCGCTGACCTGGGGGCCCAAGACCCTCGCCTTCCAGGCCCGAGGAGATCACTCGGAGGCTCTGTCGCTTCGTCGCGCCGTCGGCCTGCGACCTGGATGATCTTCCTGGATGGAAGAGCGCCTGGCGTTCTCGCGGGCGAGCCTGGAGCTCGCTGTCCAAGACCCTCGCCGAGGGCGGCTCGGCTGGGGCGTCGTCTGGATCGCCGTCGTCGCCCGTGGGGGCGCGAGGGCGGGGAGACGGCCCTGTTCGTGTGGGCCACCGTGCGCTCCAGCATCGAGCTCCATCGTGCAGGACGACGGCGGGCGTCGTCACGGGCCCCGTCCGCCACTGCGCTGGGCGTCCTCCTCTACTCGGGCGCGGTGCGCATCAACCTCCGCATCTTCTTCGCCGCGACCAGCCACTTCCTCATCGTCGTGGCCGCCGGCGTCGTCGCTCACGGCATCCGGCGACCTCCAGGAAGCGTGCCTCCTGCCCGGCCACACGAGCCACGCCTGGGACCCTGTCCTCCTACCTGCCGGCCAACACCTCGCTCCACTGCTCTTACGTGCTGCGAGGCCATGTTCCAGCGACCTCCAGCCCTCCGTGCTGCAGGTGCGTGGGCTGGTGCCTATCGTCCGACCCTCGTGCTCGCTCACCCTCCGATCACGGGGCCGATGGCCCGCGCCGCCGCAGAAGGACGACATCGCGAAGGTCGACGCCGGCGCCACGGGCATGCGCCGACGCCGTCGAGACCTCCTGACCGCCTCGACGACCCTACCCACCCCTGATCACCACCGCTTCTTCACAGGAAAGACAGATACCCACCATCAAGCGACGCAACGTGTCGCCATGCTTCCTCTGACCGCCATGGGGCTGGGTCACGGCGCCTGCCGACAACCCCAAAGAACGCCAAGGGCGGTGCCTGGGATCCGGCAAGGCCCAGAGATCACAGTGACCCCTCACCGACGACTCCTGCAGCTCGTCCACGTCCTTCCTCGCGTCGTCACCTTCACCATCACCAACCCGGCACGGTGCCCAACGAGTTCGAGGTTCTCACCGAGGGACAAGCTCCAGATCATCTCCGAGCAGGAGAACATCGGCCCAGCACCACCACGAGCTCACCACCTCCCTCAAGGAGGGCACCTGCCATGCGCCCGCAAGCCCAACATGGTCGGCGAGGCTCCAGGGTGTCGCCGGCTAGAAGATCACCAAGGGCCCGCCGTCGACGTCAGCGCCGACGAGGCCAAGCGCGCGCGAGGACGCCGTCAAGAACCACACCGCCCATTGCGTGATCAGGCCGGCCGCTCCTGACCGCCACCCAGAGCTTCGTCACCGCCTGCACCTCCGGCGACACGCCTGCGCAAGAGCCTCTACCCGCTGCGCGCCAGTTCTACGAGCGCATCAGGCCACCGCCGAGTCCTTCGGATCCGCGAGACCGGGCGACCTCGACAGCGCCCTGGACACCCGCGTCCAGGGACCTTGCCGAGGTGCCGGTAAGGCCGTCACCGACAAGGAGGTCATCTCCGGCTGGACCGGATGGCACCGCATCGAGGCCGACCTGTGGGTCCAGGACTCCTCCAGCCCGCTTCAAGTTCGCCGACGACGCCGCCCCGCAAGAAGGTGGCCGACCAGCTCCAACACCGACACCAAGTCGCTCTACGACCTCGTCTGCGGAAACATCACCGCACTCGGTGGGAAAGTTCGAGCTCGGGCTCGAGGACGTTGCCAACAGCGCCTCCTCCCCTCCTCGAGGAGGTCGCCACCACCAAGATCGTCGGCGAGGAGGGGCTTCTCCCACACCGACCTCACGACTTCGAGGCCAACGTCAGGGCGCCAAGGTGTCATACGGCAATGTCGAGGACCTCATGAAGAAGAAGACGTAAAGCTCGCCGAGAAGATCACCACCCAGTTCGCGGCGGTTGAGAAGCTTTCGTCGCGGGCCCCACGTCTCCGAAGGCCGCCAACGCGAGCCCACCTACGCGGACTATCTCGACCATCGCTGCGGTGCAGAAGGACGCCGGCGAGGCCCGGACAAGAACTCCTACACCGACACGCAGCGCAAGTTCTCCACGACGCCGTCAACGCCCTGAGCGAGGTCCTGTCCAAGGCTTCGCGGGACCATCTCTGAGGCCGCGAGGCCAGGCAACGGACGCGGAAGGAGTCCAGCAGGAGTGCGCAAACGGTCGACGAGCCGGAGGACCTCCCCGGTCGCGGATGACGCGATCACGCCGCGGAGCAGCGCAGGCTGCAGCAGGAGTCGCAGGCCCCGACGTCGGAAGCGACCCGGGTGACGGCTCTCCGGGCCCTCCTGGCACGGCGGAACAGTTCCCGAGGGACGCGAGCGTCTGATAAGGCTGAAAAAGCAGGGAGGCCGGATGAGTCCGGGACCTGGACGGGCTGGGGAAAGCCCGGCGCCAGGGAACCAGCGCCGCGCCATAAGTGCCCACCGGCGCGGGCCTGCACTGCGCTCGCGGGCCCGGCCGGTGTCGCCGGTGGCGCGCCTGGGAGGCCTCCCAGCGACCGAGGAGGCCATCCTGCTGACCTACCTTCCGCGGCGATCACCAGGCGGGATCACCACCTTGGGACAACATGTTCACCGCGGCGCTGGCGTCTCCACCACCGACGTCGAGGCTGAAAACCCTGTCCGACTGGGCCGTGGCGCCGAGCAGATGACCGCCGGCAGGCTCATCAGAGCCAACCCAGCTCAACAACCGCTTTCGCAAGACACCAGCGAGGCCTGGGGCTACAAGCCCAACAGCCTGACCATCACCTTCAGCGTGGGCAGGGCCTGTTCGTCGACGCCGATGGCAAGGATCGCTTCGGTCTAGCCCGCCAAGATGCCCGGCGATTCTCAAGGAGGCATGCCCTCCTTCTCGGCGACCAGCTCCACGCCGCCCAGTCCGACGGCGACACTGCTGATCCAGGCATGTCAACGACGCCCAGGTCTGCGTCACGCGATCCGCAACCTCACCCATGTCGCCCGGGACCCCGCCACCTTGCGGTGGAGCCAGGTCGGCCACGGGCGGACGTCGTCGACCTCCGTGGACCAGGAGACGCCGCGCAACTGTTCGGCTTCAGACGGCGCAACATCAAGGCCGAGACCCTGCCGTGGCTCAACGAGCACCTTTGGGTCCAGCCGGGCGACGATGCGCGGCATGGATGGCCGGTGGCTACTACGTGGCGCGGCGCATCGCATGCTCGCCGAGGTCTGGGACCGCCTGCGGCTCATCGGTGGAGCAGACCATGCGGGACGACAAGCGCACAGGGCGCCTTGAGCATCGCCAACCCACGGTCACTCGAGGTTCACGTGCGTGGACTACGGCCAGGACGACAAGGGTGAGACGCTCATTGCCGGCCGACGCATATCGCTGTCGTCTCACCGGAGCAGAACCAGGGGCGCCGGATGCTGCGCCGCGGATACAACTTCACCGCGGCTCCGACTCTCCTGGGGCTGCTGCAGACCGGGTTGATGCTTCGTCGCCTTCGTGCGTGACCCGCGGACGAACTTTCTGCCGAGTCTGGACCACCGCATGACGAGGCGACGCCCACTCAGGAGTACCTCAAGCACGAAGGCCTCGGCCTGTTCGCGATCCGCCGGGCGTCGAAGGGCGATCGCCATGGTGACCGCCTCGCTCTTCAGCTAGCAGAAGTCGAGGCGGGGCGGCTCCCGCAGTGCGGGTGGTGATCGGTGGTCGTGCGCCGGCCAGTGCCTTGAACGCGGTGACGCGGCCAGTGCCGGGACCAGGATCCGGTGAGTGCCAGCGCCAGGGCTCGGAAGGGTGGGCGACGACGTCGCCAGGAGCGAGCCGGCGCTCGTGCCGACGAGACAGGATGAATCCGTTGGTGCTGTGCCGCTGCCGCAGGCTGCGGACACCTGTCCATAGAGGGCTGATCATCGCCGGCGCGTGGCGGCCAACCACGTAGGCAGACCGCTGGCAGGCCACCAGGCCCGCCAGGGCTGCTTGCCCGCAAAGCGGGGCCTCGCCGAGCGTACTTGTAAATGCTCCGAAGCCGAGAGCCAGGCTACTCTGCGCCCAGGACCGTCTTGCAGCGAACTGGCCCGCACGGGCGAGAACATGGCCGGCAGGGCCGCCAGGCGGATGAGAATGATCGTCGAGCCGCATGCCCCAGCGACTCCAGGTAGCCGCCGATCCCCGGTATTACTGGCGGCTGAACACCATGAGTAGCGTGACGTGCGCCAGGCTGAGCGCCAGAACCGCGGAATCGAGCGCAAGCCGTACAACGTGCGAACTGCCCAGGCGAGGAACCCGAGGGGCCGGAGGCGGCTGGCGGCGTCGTGCGACGGCGGGGACGGTCGCCAGGGCCGCAACCAGCAGCCCGCCGCGGGGGAAAGACATCGCCACCCCAGGTGCGGTGCGACCAGTGAGCAGGGCGGGACCACAGCCGACGATGCCACCACGAGGAACGGTAATGACATCGCGATCGCTCCGGCCCCGCCTGGGCGTGCCAGCGCCACCTCAGACGGGTAGGCCAGGGCCACGGGTGCGAGCGGAGCTCAGGCCCCTGAATTGCTGGGGGCCGCGAGGTGCTGCCAGCGGGGATGGGGCAGGGCACGCTGTTGAGGTGAGACGATGAGGATCGGATGACACCATCGATCCTTCTCACGCCCGTAGTGGTCGAGACCGGCCCCAGATAGAAGCCCGCGGCGTAGGTGAGGCTGAAGGCCGTCGACAGAGGCAGTGGCGTTGCCGTGAAGTCGGCGAGATCCAGAATGAGCAGGGGATGGCCGCATAGAGCTGCGTGAGGACGAGCAGTGCGGTGGCCACAGACTAACGGTGGTGCTGCTGCCGGCGGGGTGAGCGGGAGGCCGGCGAGTCGTCTGACAGGCCGGAAGGGCTCCAGGGGTGGGCGACGTCAGGATGCTGATCGGGTCGGTGTGGGAGACGCAAGAACCCCTTTCAACGTAAACGTTGGAAATGACTCTAATGAACTGGAGGTAGTTACCTTGTGCTTGTTCAGGTTTACTGCTGGCGCTCGCGGACGCAGGAGAAGGCGTCATGGCCTGGGATACCAGGGGACCAGCGGAAGATCAAGGATGCCGCCAGCCGAGTTCTGCCACGGGCCCGCAGGGGACAACCATCGAACACGGCGCCAAGCGGGCAGGGGTCAGCAAGGAGCGCGTCTACAACTAACCGGCTCAGGACCGCCTGTTCTCCGTCCTGCGCGATGGGCGGCCCAAAGCGGCCAGGCCGTGCCTCCGCCTTCGACGAGGGGATGTGAGGGGACCGCCGGGCTGTGCGACTACCACCGGCAGCGCGGGCTCATCCGACTGCGCTGTGCTGGGAGGCTCTCACCTTCGACGACGAGGTGCGGAGGAGGAGCTGCAGCGAGGAGCACTACAGCACGCAAGATCGCCAGGATGCGCAGCGGTCAGGACTCCGGCACGCCCCTGACCCGGGACGTCGATCAGCGTGCTCATGCTCATGATCATGTCCCTGACGGGCTGGTGGTCCACTGCGCGGAGGTGGCGCGGATGCTGCGGAGGCTGGACCGAGGGAGGAGCATGCCCAGTCGCCGGCGCAATCGTCGTCGAAGCGGCCCGCCGGCTCGCGCGCGCCCGCGAGTGAGCGCCCGAGGGTCTGGGTGGTATGCCACCTGGTGGCTACTGCTACGAGCCTCAGGTCGTACTGGCCGGGGCGTCCATGCGCGCGGGTCCGGACGCTTCGTGGAGTGCACCCGTGCTCTGGCCAGTCCCGACCCTCGTGCAATACGGGCGGCGGCTGGGCATGAGTTGCCCTCTGCACGCGACCTGGATGAGCCTCCCACCCGCCCACCATCTCCGGCGCCATCCAGGGCGCGCGATCGCCGGGACCGAGGGCGCACGGCATCGTCAGCCCGCGGTCACCGCCCGACGACGTCGCGCCGACCTGCGCGCCGCCCTGGGGAGGTTGTCGCCGCTGGCCGCAGATCATCGAGCTCTCCCAGGACATCACGCCCACGCCGAGACCAGCGGGCACCACGCCGTCGCCACGGTCGCCGCGCTCCTACCGCCGCCACGGTATCAGGCCGGGGTCGGCGTCTGCAGCATGGACACCGCCCTGCGCGCCGAGATCTCCGGGACCGTCGGGGCCCGGTGCGCTGGCTGTGACGGAGACATCGGTCAGCCAGCCAGCCTCATCGCGATCCTCGCCGGTACGACGCCCTGCCCATCAGCCCGGCACTGCAGCCACAACGTCATGTGCGCCAACTCCGTGGGCGCCTTCCTCGCCCTGGCCTCCCTGGCCCGCACCCGTCGGGGGCCCTGCCCGGCCGCGTCGTCCCTACAGACCGCCCGCCGGCGAGGGAGAACTCGACCGCCAGGAGATCCTGTCCGTGCGCGGCATGCTCGACAGCGTCCGACGCCGCCATCAGACCACTCATACGCCTGACGTCACCCATCAGACCTGGCTCCGGGGTGCGCCGCATGGAGGTCGTCTTCCACGGTGCCCGCCCACGCCGCCTCCCGGCCCTTCATGGGCCGCAACGCCCCTGGACGCCGCCACCCTGGCTGACGGTATCGGCCTGCGCCAGCAGATACTCCCCATGGACCGCCTCCACGCCATCGCCGACGGCGTGGTCCCCAACATCATCCCCGAGCACCGAGCTGTCACATCATGGTGCGCTCCAAAACCTCAGACCCTCAAGGAGATCGCCGGGAGGCTTGAGTCGAGGTCCTCCGCGGCGCAGCCCTCATGACCGGAACCGGCGTCAGGATCCTCACCTCCGGGGACAGCAACGGGGTCCCCGTGCGACAACGGCCCCCTGCTCGCCTCCTGGGCGCGTTCCCAACGCGAGCGAAGTCGCGTTAGCCCCAGAGTCGCCCGGGACGATCGCCGCCGGTTCCGGACGGCAACGTCTCCCAGCGTGCCCGGCATCCACCCGCTCATCAGGTGCCGACCGGCCCGACGTCGCCCTCCACCGCGCGCCATGACCGGGTATGGCGCCCACCGAGGACGGCCGCGCTCGACAGCATACGGGCTGTACGCCGGCGGCCTTGGACTGGCCTGCACGACGCCGAGCGCTGCGGCGGGCCGTGCGCGCGGCTTCCGGCCGCAGCGAGAGTCGACGTCGCCGGCTACAGGAGGAGTGAGCCAGGGCGCCGCCCGGCCTGCTACCCTCTTGAGCCGGCGGGCGGCGGATGAGCAGCGCCCCGGGGTCGTGCGCCACATGCCCTGCGTGAGCGCCAGTCGCCGTCGACCTCCACAGGGCCGGCATAAGGAAGCTGAACGGTCACATCGCCGCGTCGCGGCACCACCCGTCCCGGGCGACTCGGTTCCGGAGTAGCGCGCCGCGTGGGGTGGCATCACCTGGCGCGCCAGGGGCTCCAGCCGCCCAGGCCCGCCTGCATGTCGATGGCGGCGTCAAACAGGCCGTCATCGGTGCGCGCCTCCGGGCGGCAAGGTGATCCGGCAGCAGGCGACCGCCGTTGGCCACCAGCAGGTTGCGGGCTCTCGGGCGCTCCACGCCGCCTTTGGCAGTCGTCCAGGGGCGACGCAGGTCCATGCGCGGTGAGCCGGGTTCTCCATGGCCGCCGGGCGTAGGCGCCCCACCCGACTCGCGCGAGGGCCGGGCGCGTGGAGGCCACCAGCCCGGCATCAAGGCCGGATACCGGCCACCACCATGCAGGCGTGCTCGTGCCAGTGGGCCGGGCCCGCTGTTGAAGACTTGCGGGTCGCTCGCTGGATCGTGCACCGCCGGGCGGCCTCGACCTTCGACAGCCGTGGAGGAAGGTGGTCATGTCGGCGCTGCGTCCGTCAGGTCGGTTGAGGAGAGCAACCCTCAGGAAAGGGGCGTTGGTGGCAGTGGCGCCGCTCGGTGTCCGCCGCACCGGTGGTTTCGGCGATTCAGTCTTTCACCGGCCCGACGTCAGGAGCGGTCGGTCATGGTTCTCACCCAGGCCAGGTCGTGGCGGGCGGGTGGCCCGTGAGCCGCCACTCGAGCCGCCGCCTCGGGTCACCATGACCGGCACCCCGAGGTTGCGGGCCGCCAAGGTTCGCCGTACCTGAGATGTTCATCCGCGGCGCGTACCATGCGCCGGCCGCCACCAGCGCGGTTCGTCGCCGCCTGCGGCCTGCAACCAGGCCCCAGCGGCCAGGGCCAGACAGACACTGCATGGTGCCGGGCTCGGACACGCTCGTCTCACCCACACCCGGCCCGGCGTACGGCCTCGTGCAGCTCGCGCTCAGCACCCGCACCGCGATGGTGGCGCGCGACGCTTGGAGAGTTGATGATGACGCGACCGAAAGCGGCTGGTTGAGGGCATATCGTGGTCCCGTTCCCGCCGTCGGTGAAGCCGGTCATGGGGTTAGTCGCCCATGCGGCCTCGGTCACGGCGCAGGTCGGAGACAGACCCAAGGCGATGAGGCCTGGTGCAGGGCGGGCTGAGTACGCTCGGGCGCGGCCAAGGAATGACCGGGATGGTGGGCAGGTCGGTCTCGCTCACCAGACGCGAGATGAGGCTGGCCAGCTGGGCGAAATCAGCGCCGCGGGAGGAGACCCGGTGGACCCGGGCCCATGCGGCAGCGACGCCGCGAGCGGGCGCTCGTGGAGGGGTGAGCGGCTGGGCGCCCCCTCAGGGATGACAGTCACGCCGGGCCGTGGGCGACCATGGGTCCACTGTGTGGACGGGGTGGTGGCCTGCGATCCGGCGGCTGGGTGCCGTAGCGCTGGCACAGGGGTCTGGGTTCACGCAGGCAGTTGCCCTCGTCGAGCAGCAGGAGGGAGCTGGCTGTCGGAAGCTCAGCCCGGGCTCACGTCCGTGCAGCCAGCCCAGGGTGATCCACAGCTGTGAGGATGACAGGCTACTCGTCGAACATCCAAGGATCGCGGTGGTGCGCTGGGTCGTCTCAGGAGATAATCGCGGCGTCGAGGCGTCCCTGGGCGAGCTGGTCGAGGTTGTCCCCAGTGACCATCTCACGCGGGTCCAGCTCCATCTGAGCGGGGCCTCGCGCAGACCGTCAGGAGGATGGGTTGCCAGGTGAGGGGGCGATGGTGGGGATGATGCGGGCGCATCGTGCCGCTCAGGGCGGCTCTCCCTGGCTGGAGGCGGCCTCGTTGAAACTCAACAGCCAGGACGGCGTCGCGCGCGCGAAGGGCGGGCTGCCAGAGAGGTCACGAGAACGCGGCGGGTGGTGCGCTCCTGGCTCGCGCCAACCGCTTCTCCAGGGCGTGATGGCCCTGGGACAGGCTGGGTTGGCTGACGCCGACGCAGTGGCAGCCTCACCAGTGCTGGTGGTCGCACAGGGCCACGGACCAACTGAGAGAAGGACGGAGACGATGAGATCGGCATGAGTTGTGGTCCTGTGGTTCAGTGCAAGTCAGCGACCTGATATGACGGGTGACAGAAAATCGGAGGCAGACAGCTGGCCAGGAAGGTGGGGAGAGTGGTGTGGGGGCGGTGCGGGCGTGCACTCAACGTGGCAGCACGGAAACACCGTCAGGAACCTAGGGCACACCGATTGAAATAGTTCTATTCACAGGTGGATTGCGTTGGTGTTAAAGTAGGAAGTGGGTCACGTTCGCCGTTTCCGGGGTGGTGTACTCCGAGGAGAAGCATGTATAGGTCACACGTCTGTATTTCAGCCCCGATCTTCGGTAAAATACTGGCCTTCACGCTCTGAGGCCACCCTCGGCGGCGAGGTGGATTCGGGGCGATCGACGTCGATCGGGGCCGTTCTCCAGGTGTCGGTTGCGCCTGGCCTGACCTTGACCGTCTCAGGATCCTTCTTGATCGTCTCCGACGTCCGGCCGAGGCCGGCTACGTTCGGAAGAGTGACCCGGGTGCGGCCTTCGGCGCGGTCTGACTACACTCAGGGCATGATCGACCTGCGTGCGCTTCGTGGGGAGCAGCCCTTCCGCGTAGCGAACCCGCGGTGCCGACGTCGATCTCGTTGACCGCGTCATCGCCGCCGACAAGCCCGCCGTCAGGCTCAGCGCCGCTGAGAACCTCCGCGCCGAGCAGAGGCCGTCTCTCGCTCCGTGAGGCCTCGCCCGAGGCGCCCAGCAATCCTCGCCGGTGCCGGGCTCGCCGAGCAGGTCAAGGCCGCTGAGTCAGCCTCCTCCGGCGCGCCGCCGCCACGATCTCGACGCCTTGGCCCCGCCGTTTGTAATCCTGTCGAGGCGCCGTCAGAGATGAGGAGGAGGACTACGTCGTCCTGCGCCACGGGGCGGCGGCCTGACGCTTCGACGCCGGGCTTCGAGCCCGCCGACCACCAGCGATCGGCGAGGGCCTGGACATCATCGACACCCGCCGCGATTGCCAGGGTCTCCAGTGCCCTTACTACCTCAAGGGCTGGGGCGCACGCTGACCGGCTCTGACGGCCCTGGACGCCTGCGTCGCCCATGGCTTCACCCGATGACCACGCCCGCCTGTGCCCGCAGGTCATGGGCGGTACCGGCTTCCTGGAGGCGCCCCTGGTGACGAATCTACTGCCTGCCGCTGACGACCTCTACCTCACCGGCACCTCCAATTGGCCCTGGCCAGATTACCACGCAGACGGATCCTCGACCTGTCCGCCAGCCCCAAGCGCTTCATGGCTGGTCCACCCTGCTACCGGCGCGAGGCCGGTGCCGCCGGCAAGGACACCCTGTCATCCGCGTCTGCCGGATCCAGCAAGGCGAGATCTTCCTCTACTGCCGGCGAGGACGCCAGGCCGAGCACGCCAGCTCCTGGCCATGGAGGAGGAGATGCTGGCCCTGGTCGACTGCCCTACCGGGTCATCGACACCGCCGCCGGGACCTGGGCTCCTCCAGCTGCCCGCAAGTTCGACGCTGCGAGGCCTGGCTGCCCACCCAGCAGCGCTGGATCACCTCACCTCCAGCACCACCTACCAGGCCCGCCGTCTGGCCGTGCGCGAGCGCCGCGAGAGAGCACGAGCCGTGGCACACCCTCAACGGACCTGGCCACCACCCGCTGGATGACGCCTCGCGGAGAGGCCACCAGCAGGCCGACGGCTCGGTGCCGCGTGCCCGCGGAGCCTGCGCCCCTACCTGGGCCTGGAGGTCATCGAGCCCGTCGGTGCGTCACTGAGGCGGAGTTCCATCGCAAAGGCCCGCCATCCCGACGTCCTCCCTCGCCGACGCGGAGCCCCTTGCTGGACAGCGCGCCGGTGCTGCCGGCGCCGCCCAGGCTGGCACCGTATTTGGAGCTACGAACAGCCCGGCCATCAACCGGACGGGATCAGCCAGCCGGCCAGCCCCTGACCCACCTAGGTGGCTCCATGGAGTACCTCGAGAACCACGAGAGCAATCGAAACCCACGGAGGCCGGCTCGGGGCCACCCGGAAGGCGCGTGCTGCGCCGTCGGAGCCCTGAACCACGGTACGCCTCGTCCAGGACCGGATGGGACCTCGACGCCTTGGAGACCGCCGGTGGGGCCGCTCGCTCCGGGTGACAGGCTCGATCGTCGCCCTCGACGTCGGCAAACATCTCGACATGGACGGGCGCGTCTCCAGACGGGTCATGGCCTCCATCGCCGCCTGCGCCCGAGGTCCCGTGATGTCCACCGGGCGGATCGCCGCCCGCCATGCCGGTGGTGCCACCTGGGAGCTGAGCACCGGCTGGATGGTCTGCGCCAATGGTGCCCTGACCTGCAGCTCGGCGGACGCCCCGGCGGCTACAGGTGGTCGCTCGCACCTTCGACCCGCGCCGCCATCGAGACTCACGCCGCCGTTCACCGGCTGGGTCTTCGCCTCGAGGACCCGGCATCCTTCAGGTCTCCAGCTCTTCCCCGACGGCGAGCTCATTGAGGATCAACAGGTCGTCGCCATGGCCGACTCGTCTCCCAGCCGTCACCCGCGTGGTCCTGCGGGCCCAGCAATCGTCGAGCGCTTCTCCGAGATCGTGGCCGACTCGGGCTGCACTCGGTGACGCACATCGGCTGGACAGCCTGGCTCGACACGTCGCCCCGGTACAAGGCCTCCGCCCTCGGCGCTCCTCGCCGCCTGAGCACCGGCCCGCCCGCGCCTCGGTCGGGGCAGCTCCACGACGTCGAGATAATCAAGTGGGCCGGGCCGGCGTCGTCATGGGCAGCGCGCAGCGATGCCGCGACCGCAGCGATATCTGACCAGCCCGTGGACGTACGCCGCCAATCCTGGACCGCTCTCATAGAACGGCAAGGCACCCTGATGCGACAGTCCCTCCCTGTCTCCCCCAACTTCAGCACCCAAAACCCCACCAACGACGCCGGTCGCACCATCGAGTCGCCCGGTGGGGGCGGTCGCGGAACCGGCCCCACCAGGCAGCTGCGGCGGGGCAGTCGCCTCCTCGCCGCGGCCAGCGCCCTGACACTGGCGGCCGCCGCCAACCGACACCTGCTCGGTCGGCGGGGCCCCTCGGCGTCATACAGGCTGCGCCGCCACAAAGGCCTACCAGGGGCACGAGGCACCACCGTCACCGTCTCCAGCAGCCTGACCGGCACCGGGCCGAGCCCTTCGACGCCTCCGTGGCGAGTTCGAAAGTGCACAGGATCACCGTCGAGCACCGGCACCTCGAGCTGCGCTCCCAGCTGCTCAACGGCTCGGGTGCGGACCTGTCCACCAACAGGGGCCTCGCCGTCGAGCCAGGACAACCGAGGAACCTGCCCGACCGGCGATCGTGCCGCAGCCGGGCATGGTGGCCGAGCTCGTCGACACCGGCGTGGTCCACCGCTGCCGAACGGTCAACAACAACGTGGAGGCCGGGTGGGACCGGCACTGGATCGGTGGGCATCCCCTCCGGCACTATGCCGCCCGCTCGCGCGACCCCTCGTGTGGTACTCGCCGGATGCCTTCAGAAAGGCCGGCTACGGGTGCCAGCACCTGGGCGGCTGGAGGCCCTCACCCACCAGGTCCGCGCCGACCACCGACGGCTCCGTGACGCCCGGTGCGTGGGCGCCTCCGACAGGGAGTCCACCAGCTGGGTGACCGACTGGCTCGAGACACATACTCTCCACACACGGGCTCCGGCGCCTGCAGACCTGGGCCTCACCGGGTGCCCATTGACTCCACAGGCGCGGTGAGCCCTCGACACCGTTGGGTCCTGGTTCTGACCGACCGGAGCGTGGCCGGCGGGCGCGGCTCGATCATCTCGCGAGACCCCCGCGCAGGCCGGGCCGACCTGGTCAAGGGCAGCTGCCTGTGCGCCTCCTCCTCCTTCGAGCCGCTTCCCGGGTACCGCCATCACCGACGCCGACGGCGCCAACTCGGTGACGGTCGGGCCCAGCCCCTCCGCAGGCCACGGGGACGCCTCCGCAGGCCCGACAGGTTCCGCAGAGGCCAAGACCGCCGCAGCGACGTCGTCGGCATCGCGCCGTCGAACGAGGGTCAAAGGTCTCGGCCTTCGTCACCGGGGCGGACCGCGGTTCGGACGCCGTGCTCGTGGGCACTGCGACTACCTCGTGGGATTCCACTCCGCTCGGAGGCGTGCCAATGCCGGTCATGGAGTACCCTGGCCTCCCGGGACTGGAGCCCGCACGCGGATGGCGATGGGTGGGGTGGCGACCGCCTGTCAGGAGTTGACCCGGACCTGGCGCCCAGCGACGTCGGCGAGCGCGCCACCGGAATTGCTTCAGTCGCGTCAGACGACCGTGGAGATGGATGCCTCGGACTCTCCGATGCCGGTGGGCGTCGGCAGCAGCGCTGCGCTGGGCTGAGCCGCTGGTCGACAGGGGCGATGAGTGCCGAGGCGCTCGCGCGAGGGCGAGTCCGCCTGGCGAAAGCAGAAGTAGGCCGGGCGGGCGCCGTCGGTCCGGGGAATGCTGGCGGGCGTGGGAGAGAGCCGCGAGGAGGCAGACCGGAGCATTGATCCGTCTGTGGGGCGGGTCGATAGCCTGCGGATCCCCAGCGGATCAAGGAGGACTCATGGGACTGGGATGGTTCGGCGCCCCGAGCACCGGCGTTGGCACGCCTACGAGACGCATGCGCTGCTGCACTACGCGCGCGCCGCTCGCAGGTGCCCACCAGTTCGGGTGGATCGGCCAGGACGGCGAGCGTGGACCTCCCGTCCCGTCAGCGCAGACCGCGACCGCATGACCTTCGCCTTCTCCTGCGCTCATGGGCATCCCCGGCTGCCGGCGTTACGCCGACACGGCGATACGCACCCTGAATGCGGTCCTCACGCGACCCGGCCAACGGCGGCTGGTACTCGGCGATCGGCCCCGGGCCCGACGCCGAGGGCGCAACGTCGATCGATCGGGCCCAAAATGCTACCGCACGCATTCGTGCTGCTGGCTGCAACGACAGCGGCCGCCGACCGGCCGGTGCCGAAGCTGCTGCGCGACGCCATGGCGATCAGGACCGCCACTGGGACGGGCGCAGCAGATGATCGAGTCTACGCCTTCGACTTCACCGGGCGGACTACCAGGGCATCAACGCCGCCATGCACACGGTTGAGGCCTACCCCGCCGCCGACGTCACCGGCGAGGTGCGTTGGCTGGGCGGGCGCGAAGATCGTCGACTTCGCGGTCAACGTCAGGCCCGCCAACACGGCGCCGCGAACTGACACCTCCAGACCGCGCGGCTCGACTACGGCGCGACAGGCCAGCCCACCTTCAGGCCTACGGCGTGCGCGGGCCCGGCCTGGAGTGGGCGCGACTGACCGTCCAGCTGCGCGCCCTCATCAACCGCTCCGCCCAGGCGCCGGACTGGATGCTGGACGCCGAAACCACATCTGAGCAGGCCCGCACCGCGCAGGTGGCATGACCGCCCCAGCTTCGTCTACACCACGGACGACGGCTTGACCGATGGTCCATGAGCGCATGCGCTGGGTGGTCTGTGAGGGCATCTCGGCCTCGGCCGCCATCCGTCAGGCGCTGCTCGACGACGGACGGGAAGTCGACGTCAGAAGCACTACGAGCACTGCTACCGGGCCTGGATCGACACGCCGGTTCCTCATCAGAGGCGCCCGGTGGTAATGACCCACGAGCTCGACCGCGACGGCCCTCGACGCACCTCGGGCGTGCCGGACATCTACCGCGCTGCAGGCCGCCATAACCTGCCGGTGGCCGGCGATCAGCCAAACCCTGGCGAGGACAGCTCATCGACGAACTCCTGCGGCGCGCGCCAGCAAACCGCACCGCCAGGGTTCCCGGAATCCTGACATCGCCGGTGCTCTCCGAGCGGGCCGACATTGGGCCGCGTGACACAGCTCGGCAGGGTCTGTGCCTGTCGCACCTGAGCGCGGCTGGAGGGTAACAAGCGGCCGAATGGCGATCTTGAAAACCGCTGTGCCCCTAGCGCACAAGGTTCAATCCCCTCTCCCATCAAACACCCAATGCCAACAAAAGCCATCAGGTGTTATGAGACAGGTGAGTTTGGCTGCGTTCTCGTTGCGGTGCCAGTGACCCAGAGTGCAACCTGATGATTCTCAGCGAGCCAACCGCATCGTTCTGGTGCTGCGGTGCCTTCAACAATGACATCCACGATCAATAGCGAAGAGCTGGAACAGCCTCAGCTACTCGATGTTTACACCGTGATACCAAAGAGACACATTCCGTGATACCGGGTTTGCGAACAGAAGACGCGACAGAGACTCCTAGCCGCAACAATCAGCGCTCGACATTGGATCAGGCGCGCGCGTTGGCCAGATAACCATTATCTCCTCGACCTCGTATCCTCGCAGTTCCTCACTGCCGGACTAAGCGCGTCACACAGCCCAGGTGTTCTGGGCGTTGAGATTACGGTCGTTCGCACTGGTGATCATCCTTCAGGTCATTGGGCGACCGATTTGAGCACAAACCTCTTCATCACAGATATCTTGGCCACGCCAGCTCGCCTGCGGCGTTGCGACCTCTCCGTTCATCTGATGCGGCGGTTCCTTCAGGACTCCGGTGCTAATGTTGGTGCCACAGACTCTCCACCGCTCATCGGCGTCCCTTCCTAAGAAAAAATCCATGGGCGCGCAGTCGGCATCTGAGGCGTTGCGGAACACGTCCATATAGCCTAGCTGGTGGAGCGTTGATTGATCTCAGTTGGTGGTCTTCTTCACAAAACCTTCCGATTGCGGTTCTCGTCGTGGTTCTGGGCTTGCAATCTTCCAACAGCGACCCATGAACTTGATCTCGTGGGCACATTCCGCAGGCGTTGGCCTTGGCACTTCTTTACAGTGCCAGGTCCCCATACGAGCTGGGACCCATGACATTCTTGCCACAATTCATGTTCTGCCTGTCTGTGTTTCTGGTATGAACGCCGGGTAGATCCGGCGCAAGCATTTTCACGATCTCTTCGCAGAAATCACGGTTCCTCGTTGCCGCTTTGTTCAGCCTTTTGCACATGGCGTATTCGCGACCTTTCTCGTGTCGAACTACATCAGTCCGTGCTGGGGCAAACGGCGTTCCTGGGCGGGATTTGTTCTCGCGCCAGCATCATTGCGTCTGTGGTCTGGCACACCTATTGCGGGCGCTGGGTTGATGGGGAAGTCCGCCTCGTTCTACAGATTAACTGGGGCCTCCGCGATAGGAACCGCACTGGCATACTGATTACCATATGGGGTTTTCTTGGGTCTGGTTCCTGCCGTTGCGACGATCGTTTCAGTATCGGAAATGGCCTCGTGATAGCACCACCTGACGACGTGACATAGCCGCTCTGAGGAGTGACAGGTTTGTGCCGTCCTCCCTCCTCAATGTCCTTCGCCAAACCGGTCCCGTGCTGAAATTGGAGCCGTTGTCGGGCTCTTGATACAGGTGCTCTTTGCCGTGCCTACTGATTCGACCCGCTGGGAGCTCTCGAGCTCGGTCGTTGCGTGGGTATTGGGCGCTTCACGCTGCTGCTATTTGTGGTCTTTTTCGTGTACTTCGTTCGTTCCAGGGTCGCTGGGTATCGGCAATGGACTGAGGCAGTTTCGCGGCAGAGTTCCACGCGCATGCTGTCGTTGATTTAGACGTGAACACACGGAGGTTACGTGGTTCACTCCGCGCTCGCCTGGCGCTTGGCCTGCTGGATGTACTTACTGACTGTGCTCGTGCCATCGTACTTCTTTGGCGATCTCCGTGTAGGTCAGTCCGTGGTCGAGGTGGTGGCCTGTGCCTCGACCTCGCCGCGAACCGCGGGAGGCTGCGCTGCTTAGTCTGTCCGCTGCTCGGCCTGCCTGCTAACCAGTGCAGCCTCCAGCGCGTCGGCCGCTACTAACGTGTAGCCGTATCTGGAGCAGGCCTGCAGATCTCCGCTCAGGAACGATATCACTCAGGCCCTCGGCAGTCATTTTGCTACCGAGGAGGCTCCAGCTGAGGAGATGGGAATGGCGGCTATGGCGCGATCGTCAGGGGTACCAGGCCGTTCTTGATCAACTGGCAAAATGTACCTCTATAGTTGTCCCAAGAAAGAATATGAGGTCAAATCAAAATATAGTATAAATAAGGAGTATCCTCGTACGCCGTTGCGAGCTTAGCAGGACTCTTGTGTACCTAACGTGGGAGGTCATCTGTGGTCCAACCCAGTAGTTGGTGCGAGATAGAACTCTGTTCCGCCCAGGTTGGTCGATTCTATGCAGAATAGGTCGTTAGCATCGTCGTAACTGACCTTCCTTGACCGTATGTGCCGCAATCTGTCAGTTGAATAGTTCGCCTGAAGCCCGGCGCCACGCGACTGCTAGTGCTCAACAAAGCTGAGCCGATGGCTGCGGTCTTGATGACTTCGCTTTGTGAGTCGCATGGGGTCTTCTCCTTTGGGTAGGCCCTTCCGAAGTTGAGTGACTTCGTGCTTGTTGGTGCTAACCATGGGTTCCTCAAAATAATATGAGCAGTGAGGATCAATCCCCTGTAATTTACACCAAAGGGATGGGGGCGCCTCTCTCTTCTCACTGGTGCATGGATTTGGCAACCTACCGCTGGTTCTCATCCTTCAATTTCACAGGTGCTTGAGGGAACTCGCGTCGGCTGAGCAGGGGACAGGTCCGGATATTGCCTGGACGAAGCGCGCAGTGGCAAATCCGTACGCGTAGTCGCGCAGCGCCAGCCGATGGCCTTGCGGATGAAGAACTCTGAGTCCTTCTGGTTGGAAGCTCGATGACGACGGTGGGCAGGTCAGGTCGTCGTCGACGTGCTGGAGCTGGCAGATGATGGCGCGCATGTCGGATCGGTGGCCCACACGCGCATGCGGGCCCGCGGCAGCCGGGTGCTGACGCACCACCAGCGGCGGCGTGGGAAGGTCTCGTCGACCAGGTCCCACCACTGTCCCGTGCGCGAAAATGTCGTAGGCGCCAGGGACTCAGCCATCCAGCATGCGATGTGGACGGCTTGGATCGGATGATGGCCCAGGGGCCGCGCATGGCGCCTCCTCGCGATGACGGCCTCATCCACAGGCGCCGCGCGACTTGGGTGGTGGCCTCGGCCCCTGGGTCCGGCATGGGCGCCAGCAACCCTTCCGGGCGAGGCGCGTTCCGGGACTCCGACCGTATTGCCATCTCCGGACTTCAGGTACGCCGCTGCTGCTCCGCGCGGGCAGGGTTATCCCGCGCCTTCAGTGCCTCGCGCGGGTCGGTGAAGGCTGTGATCCGCGCCTCGTCTCCCGCTCGCGGCTCTTCCTCCGCCTCCTCGCAGTGCACAGCGCCGCGCCTCCCGTCGCCACGCGGCGGGCTTCCGGGGACATTGGCCCCAGTGCAGATAATCATCGGCCTGCGGCAGGATTTTCAGTCAGGGTGTGCGACATGTCGTCAGGCGAGTTTGCTCACCAGGGGCGCCTCCCGGTAATCTGCCCGTGCGTCCCGGCGGGCCGTGGGAGGCGATGGAGATGTCGCAAGGTACCTAGTGCGCCTCCCTGCTAGAAATTTGGGTGGAAGCCCTCGGGAGTTCGAAATCTGCATCTCCGCCATGAGCGAGAGCCTGGCGCGCGGCAGCGTGCCGCGCTTCGTCGTCGGCCCAGCCACCGTTGCGGCAGAGGGGCTGCGCATGGCCGGCTCCTCCAGCCCGACCGCGAACGGTCCGGCGGCTCGCATCCCGCGGTCTACCTCGACGGTAGCCATCAATCGTGCTAGGTGTAGTGAGCATGATTTCGACGCGGACCGCCGAGACAGGCCATCGCCGGGTACGCGCTTTCATCGCGGTTTCGTCGCCCTCTTCATCGACTCCTCAACCTGGCGGCGGGCAGATCCCGCCGCTCGTGATCGCGAGGTAGCCGTCGTGGTGACACTGCTGGCGATCAGAACCAGATCGCGTCTCGCCGCGATCGCGTAGCGGTCATCCTCATGGCGACGCTTTGCCGTTACGTCGCGCTGCGGACCCACGCGGGCTCCGCCGTCAGCGCCATCGGTCCGCTGGTGATGTTCGTCGGGGTCGCCTGCCGGCGGCGCTGGAGGCCGGCGGCGGATCGGGAGCCGGCGACACGAGCCGTTGCGGCCGCGTCGCTGACCGCGCCCGCGAATCCAAGGCCCGGTCGAGGGCGTTCGCACTCTGGCCGATCAGGTGCTTACAATGATAAACTCCCGAGGCCGGTCCGGGATAGCGTGATGCTGTGCCGGCTGAGGAGGTTACTCATGTCGAGCCACGACGCAGCCCAGCCTCCGGCCTCGGAACGCCCGTCGGTGAGAGGGACGAGTTCAACGCCGGACCGTCCTCGTCAACCAGGAGCTGCTCGACGCCGCGCGTTCGGTCGCCAGCCAGCACGCCAGACGAGGTGCCCGGCTCCGCATCAGTGGTGATTGCCTGGAGCGCTCAGGCCCAGGCCGGATCGTAGCGCGCCCGTGCGGCCCGACCTTCCCGCCGGGCCTCGAGGAACAGACGCGCGCCTGCGCGGGCGCCGGAGCAGCGCGGCCGCAGCGGGCATGACGCTGCCCGGCCGATCCTCGCTCCAGCCCAAATCGCCCACGTCCCAGCAGGGCAGGGCCATGACACTCGGATCCGGACCCGAGCCAGCGGTGTCGGCCAGCCGGCTCGGTTACTAGCCGACCCGGCCGAGGCGCTGGATTCGGCAGAGACCAGCGCGCTCCCTGCAGACCGGGCGGCCTGCCGCGCAGGCAGCGCCAGCCCGGCGCCGTACCTTAGCCAGCCGGCTCGGCCCGCCTGGAGCGCGCTCGCGGAGCGACGGCTTGCCGCGGCTGCAACTTCGCACTTCAGTCGGCGCCGCGGCGTAACATCGGCGCGGGTGCGGCCTCGGATCGCCCTGACCAGCGCAGCGTCCAGCGAGCTCCAGCGCGCCGGCGACTCCTGGCCTGGCAGGGCACCGCGCAGACCTTTGCTCCAGCGGCCACGCCCGCGCTCGCACCCCTTCCACAGTGGTGCCGCCTGAGGGGGACGTCGCATGTCTCGGTCTTTCCGACGGCGACCGCGCGCGCCGAGGCCGAGCGAGTCGCGAAGGCCTTCACGCCGCGCGCGGCAGCGCCAGCCTGTCGCCCAGTCTGCGCCGTCGTCGGCCCCGTCCGTGCCGTCGCAGAGCTCGGCGCAGTGGGGCTCGGCACCCTCTCCGACGCGCAGCCAGGCGGGTCACCCCGTGGCCTTCTCCGGCAGTGGTTTCCCCGCGCAGCGGGGGCGTCGTTCGGGCGCCGCGCGGTGGCGCGCTGGCGCAACACTAGATCCCGGAGAGCGCGGACTCCGTCGGCAGCTGGATACTTGACGATGTTCCTGGCCGCCATTCCGCTGTTTCGGGCTGTTTCACCTGCTGATGCTCGCCTTCGGCGGCGAGCGCTCGGTCGCGCAAAAGAGAGAACTGGGCCGTGCCGCTCTCATCTCTGGGCGGCGATCGGTGCCGTTCTGACCTCATCTGCTCTATCGTGGTGCTGGGCATGCCGCGCACTGCTGGCAGTGGTGACTCCTCCAGCACCGGGAGTGACGCGCGCGGTCGAACCAGTGGCTCTGACAGGCTCGCTACGTCATGACAGCGCTCGTGAGTTGCCAGGTCCCGCCAAAGTCGTGAGGCTCTCCGGCCTGTTACTATCCTCACGAACGGTTTGTCCGGTGGACGCTGGTAGTCTTCTGCCCGTCGGCGGCGTGACAAGCCGCCTGCAGCTCCGGCGGATTGAGCATCTGACTACGGATCAGAGGTTGGGGTTCGAATCGCTTCGGGCGCGCCAACACCCGCCCTCGGCTGAATGAGTCCGGAGCCGGGTGTTTTCCATTTCAGTGCTGCGGCTCGCTGACGGCACGCAGCTCAGCATGAGTCAGCTGCTGAATCTCCACGTCAGCCTTCTCACCACCTCCTGCCTGCTCCGGGTCGGCCAGCGCCAGACCTCGCCGTCTGAAGGAAGCGTCCCGTTGACGAAGTCGCTGACGCCTTCGCGCTCGTGCGGGCGTTGCCCGCGACGGTGGCTGCGTGCGTACATGTCGACCGCTCAGCGATGGCTGTTGCGTTCTCGACGCAGTGCCTGGGACCACGGGTGAGGGCGTTTGCGGGTCGTGCCGGGATGCCGACGACTGAGCACCGGGTTCGTGGCCTCGACGTCCGACGTCGACAACGCGGTCTTGCTGGTGTGCTACGCCGTGAGCAGAAGGCGTCGGTGCTGAGGGGGCGAGTGCTGTGGAAGACCGGAGTGGTCGATGGCGGTGGAGGCCAGTGCGTATCCCCAGCTCGCCTCGTCGGTGTCAGGAAAGTCGCGAGGCAGCATGTTGGCCGTTCGGCGTAGACCCGAAAGCTGGAGCCGCTCGACGACACCAGCTTCTCGGTCGTAGGAGGCGCGCGCTGCTGCGGGGAGACGCGGCGTTCCTCGCCAGGTCGCGGTGCCAAAGTACATGCGCGTTCATGGCCTGGGTCGGTCCCTCGGTGAGCGGCGGCCGCTGATCGGGCGAGGTTGCGAGCGCGCCGATGCGTCATCGACGGCCCAGTGCGGTTCGAGGATGTCTCCCGGCGTCGGAGACGGCCAGTGGAGGTTGGCGTCGCGTCGAGGCAGGCCGCGAGCTGGGCGACCGCCTCATCTGTTGTCGCCGCTGGGGGAACCCGAGCGCTGGCTGCCTGGGGCTCGATATGAGTGCGCAGCGCCTGCTCTCGCGGCTGCATCGCGCTAAAATCGGCTCCTGCCAGCGACTATGGTGGGGTCGATGGCAGCTGTCCAGGACGACGCGTCCGATGTTGTCCGAGGAAAACTCAGTGCGGCCGCGCCCAGAGTTGGAATGCCGTAGGAGTAACCACGAGGTGGTTCGAGTCCTGGTCCCCTACCAGCGCCCGCGCGTGACATCCATGTCGCCGGAGAAAGCACCGGTGAACGAGTGTCCGCGTGATCAGGGATGTCGGGGACCTCCGTGTGACTCCTGGCGAGGCCGCGGCCGCTGCGCCGCGAGCCCTGGGCGGCGATGTCGGCGGCGCTTCCGACTGTCGAGAGGAAGAGGCGCCTCAACTTGCCCGGCCAGAATCGCCTGGACGTCCTCCGTCCAGCAAGGTGACGAATTGGACTGGCCGACGCCGCGGGGTCGAGGCCGATGACGTCGTGGGTCGCGAGGACCTCGGAGCGATGCATCTTGTACGCCGACTCGGCCTGGGACTCGATGGTGGAGATGCCGCTTCCCCAGGGCCGCCGGGTGAGGAAGACCTGAGCGAGAGGAGCTCGTCGAGGGCAGCTTCTTGAGGCACACGTGATGGTCTTCCCTGCGGATGGTCGTAGTCAGCACGGTCACGGTGGCTTGCTGGAAGGGCGGTGCCGGTGGCGTCGTCTCGGTGCAGTCGGTCCAGGTGAGGTCCTGGTGGTGAGAGGACTCCAGGCGCGGAGGCGCTCGCGCCCGTGGACGGTGGATCCCGGTGGATCACTCCGGAGCCCGTTTGACGCCGTTGCTGTCGGTGGTCGGAGACGTGCCGGCGGTGCTGCTCGAGCTACGCTACGCTGCCAGGACGACGCCGGTCGTGATGAGAGTCGTGCTGCGGGCGCCGCGGCTCGACCGCGGCTGCGGTCGTTACGAGCATGCTGCGGGCGGTGAGCGTACCGAGCAGGATGAGGACGGCGAGGGCTGAGGTGTGCGATGGGACGTGGTTCGTAGGTCGTCTCGTGGCAGGCGTCTCGCCGGTGACGACTGAACTTCCGGCAGCGTGGCCCGGCTGCCGCGTCGAGGTAGCACGACGCGGCAGCCTCCGTCCGTCGGTGCTCAGCTCGGGCTCTGAACGAACTCTCGAGACGCCGGCGGCCTCCGAATGCCTGGGCCAGGTCCGCGATGAGGTCGTCGGCGTGCTCGATGCCGACGCTCAGGCACGCATGAGCCGGTCGCTCAGCAGCCCGTGGAGGCGCGGACCTCGGCGCACGTCCGCGTGCGTCTGCGCCGACGGGCACGTCTGGCGAGCTCCACGCAGGGACTCGGCGGTGAACACCGCACCGGGTCGGGAAGCGGGCCATCCACCGACTCGGCCGGGTCGAAGCTCACCATGCGCGAGCGCACGGGTAGAGCGCGCGCGTCACGCGTGCGGGCTGGAGCGCGAGCCGCGATCGCGGTGGCATTGGCCTCGTGGCGCTCGCTGCCAGCGCCAGGGTCGTGAGCCGCTTGCAGCGGCAGGGAGGCGCAGTCGAGGGCCCAGCGTCGCGCCGGTGGTGTTGAGGCGGTAGCTCGGCGCGCTCGGCGAGGACGTCGTCAGCCCTGCCGCCACGCCCGGCCGCGGCGTCGTTGTGCCCGCCCGTTACTTCGTGCCCAGTGGACGACGACGTCGGCTCTCTCTCGGGGCCGCTGCACTGCACCGAGTGCTGAAAGGTGTTGTCGACCGCAGTCTCGCACAGCGGCGGCTGAAGACTGGCTCGCGCCTCGTGGATCCGGTCTCCCTCCATCGCATCGGGTTTCGTGGGCGTCTCGGTAGTGACGCCCAGGTCCGGCCGGGTCGGCCAGTGCCTCCGCAGACCCTCGTGCCCAGGGACGGGAAGTCGACGCGCCGCCTCCTCGGCCCAGGACCTCCAGGGAAAGCGGAAGGAGCCGCCGGCGCAGGTCGCGCAACGCGCGATCCGGCTGCCGTGGGGCGCAGCATTGCGGGTGACCAGCTCAAGGGCCGCCATCCCCGGGACAGGGCGAAGGCCGCATGTCCCGCCCTCCCGAACGGGCCGCGTCACGAGGACTGTCGCGGGTGAGGGCTGCCACGTGCGCGTGTAGTCGTGGCCGTCGACTCATGAGCCCAGGCAGGTGACCGTAGGCGGTCGACAGGTGGATCGGCGTCGTGATCGCCCGTGGCGATGCGGTACGCCGGTGCGGCGCACACCAACAGCGTCTCCAGAGCGGAGCTGCGCCGGGACCGTGCGACGTCCGGGTGATGAGCGGACGGGGAAGGTGCGGGCGGCCGGCGGCTCCGGGACACTCCGGGGCGGCCGGTGGGCTGGTGGCGGACGTGGCTGGTCATGGGCGGCTTCTCCTCGGCTGGCGGGGCGGAAGGGAATGATGGCTGAGGGGCGGCAGCGGTGCGGCCGGTGCTCGGTGGCTGGACGCCGGGTAGCCGGTCCGGTCGGCGGGACTCGGGCGAGATCGCTCGGGCGATCCGGCTCCAGGCGGACAGGGCGACGCGACCGCGCAGCAGCCTGCCGGCGCGAGCGGTCACGGTGGCGACGGCCGCCTCCCAGCCCGGTCAGGGCGGCGTCGAGGGTGGCGCGGGGCAGGCGACGTTGATGCGGGTGAAGCCCTCGCCGCCGGCTCCGAAGATCCGGCCGTCGTCAGAGCAGAGCCCGGCCTCGTGCAGCATGACGTCGTCGACTGCGTCGAGGCTCGAGGCCGGTGGCCTCAGGAAGCCCAGGCAGTCCAGCCACAGGTGAGGTGCCCTCGCGGGGCGCCGCCTCGACCCCTCGATCCGCTCCAGGCGCGCGCCTCGACGTGGGCGCGGGCGGCCGCGATGTGCTCGCGCAGTGCGTCCAGCCAGGCCTCGCCGCCCTCGTGACGGCAGCAGCCGTCAGACCCAGGACGTTGGGCTGGGGTAGCCGGTGGCGCAGCTCCGGCGGAAGGCCTCGCGCAGGTGCGCATCGGCGATGAGGATGTTGGCGACCTGCAGGCCCGCCAGGTTGAAGGACTTCGACGGCGAGGTGCGGGTGATCGTGCGGGCGGCGGTGGCGCTCGCAGGGGAGGCGAAGGGCGTCGGTCGCGAAGCCCGGCAGGGCCAGGTCGGCGTGGATCTCATCGGCCACGACGACGACGCCGTGGCGGACTGCACCTCATCGAGAGCCAGCGAGCTCGATCGCGACTCGAGACCCGGCCCACCGGGTTGTGCGGGTTACAGGGAGCAGCAGGCGCGAGCCGGTCGCCTCGATCGTGGACTCAGGGCGGCCGGGTCACGGCGGTGAACGCCGTCCGGCGTCGCGCACCAGCGGCGACGGCGGCCACGGTGCGCCCGTTGTCTCGACGACCTCGCGGAAGGGTAGTAGACGGGCTCCTCGATGAGGACCGCCTCGCCCGGTGCGGTCAGGGGCTCGCACGGCCAGGGCCAGGGCCGGGACGAGCGCCGGGGTGACGGTGTTCCAGCCGCCTCCACCTGCCAGCCAGCGGCGGGAGAACCAGCTGGTCGGGGCCGCGTTGTCAGGCGTCGTCGGGGTCGGGTAGCCGAAGATGCCGTGGCGGGTGCGCCACAGCGGGGCGTTGGTGACAGCCGGCGCGGTGGCGTGGGTCATATCCGCCACCCACAGGGCGGACGCTCTCAGGACAGCCGCGCGCGGCGAAGAGTCCCGCGAGGCTGGCGTGCCGCGGCGGTCGGGGACGACGTCGAGGCAGCATCGACGGCAGATGCGGTGGAAGAAGCGGGGTCACGGTGAGAAAAGCGGCTGCGGGGAGGCGGCCGCGAGCCTGGGAAGCGGAGGTCAGGTCGTCGGTCAGGCGGATCGAGCGGTCGCTGGAGCTGCTGACAGGGGTGGTGGGCGTGCGTGACTGTCCTCTCGGGTCCCCGGGTGCGGCGACGTGCGTGAGCGCAAGGTGACGGTGCAGTGCATCGGCGCGGCGCTCGGGGCGGCCGGCGCGGGCCGGCCGAGTGGCGGGTGCTGGAGGGATGAACACGGGGCCAGGTGGGGCCTCCGCGGAGTGCGGCGAGCCGAGTTTCAGCGGCTCGGACTCTCACCGTTACGTGTCGAGACAGCGACGGCTGGCGCTGTCGGCGCATGCATTCGACCCTCGCCGAGGTGCGCGCACATCATCGTGCGGGCCTGGGGCAGAAGAGTCGTCATGGCTGCGAGCATGGCAGGAACGCCGCAGCCGGCGCCACACTCGTGCCAAACAGAGACCAGCTGGAAGGATCGAAAGAGACTGACTGATGTGATCTGAGACCGCACCGCAGCTGCTGCCGGACGATACGATTGGTCGAGGATCTCGGATCCCGGTATGGGGGAGTCCAGCTCGATCTCGAAAGGTCTCGGGCCTTGACGCGATCACCTGCTCAATGAACCTCCTGGACCCTCCCAGGTAGATGGAGTCGTGGTAGATGGGGCACGCCGCGGTGTGAGCGCCGTCGGCTGCAGTAGACCGAGCAGGGGGAGCGCGGCATCCCAGCTCTCCGCGTGCCGGGTGAGCCAGGACAAGGGTTCTGGAGGAGGAGCGGCGCCCGTGGGTCTCGCAGCATCCGGCACGGTCAGCGGCTCGATGGTGGTACGTGCTGAGGCTGAGCAGGTCAGGTGGTGGGCTGGAACGAGGCAGCTCTTGCAGCACTTCGCATAGCCCTTCCACTGAGCGAACCAGCACAGGGTCTCTCCCTGTGCTCAGGCATATGTCGAGGCGTTCGGCCGCCTCGGGACGAAGTGTGCGTAGGGAGGGTCGATGTCCCTGCCGGTGAGGTGCCTGATGCTCGCCCACGAGGTGTTGACGGTCAGGGGTGTGTTCGGGATGAGTGCTGACCACGGCGGTGCCCGGCCGGAATTGTCGGGAACCGGAAGAAGGAGGCGCGCGCTGACTGATACTTCGATTCCACTAACATCGCAAACCGACGTCGAGAAGTGACGTTCGAGAGAATCGCAAGAGTTCATGAGGGCTCCAGCCTTGCGATCAGCCGGCCTGGCGCAGGCGCAGGAGTTGGTGACCACGATGACGCTGGAGGTGGCCATGGCGGCGCGATCATCGGGTTGAAACGCAGCCCGGCGGCCGCCACGTAGGATCGCCCGCCACGTTGTGGTGGCAAAGGCCCAGAACAGGTTCTGGCGGATGATCCGCAGGGTCGCCCGCGATACCCGCACCGCCGCCACCGCGGCGTCGCAGGTCCGTGCGCACCAGGGTGATGTCGGCGGCCTCGATGGCCACGTCCGCTCGAGCCCATGGCGAAACCCAGCCCCTGCGTGCCGGTTTGGGCGAGGGCCGCGTCGTCGTTGACGCCGTCCGCCCACATGCCGACCACCGCGCCCTCGGCCTGCAGGGCGGCGACGACGTCGCGCTTGTCGCCGGGCAGCACCTCGGCACGCACGTCGGCGGCGTCGATCCACCTGAGCCGCCACGTGCCTCGGCGGCCCGGGCGTTGTCCCCGGTCAGCAGTACCGGCCGGACTCCCAGCCTCGCACAGCGCCGCCACCGCTGCCCGCGAGGAGGGCCGCACCGTGTCTCGCACCACGAGGATCGCGACCGCCTGCAGCGGCTCCTTGTCGGCGTCGGCCCCAGCTCTCGACGGCGTCAGTGGTATCTGCCGCGTCGTGCGACGACGACGATCGCCCCGGACTCCTGAGCCTCCTCCGGCGGTGCTGGAAACTCAGGAACCTCGCCGCTCATCTGGGTGGTGGTAGCCCGGCCGACTACCGCCACAGCGCCCTCCACAGTTCGGACGCCCGGCCCTCGTGGTTGGAGAAGTCTGCAGGCGCGGGCAGGGCGCCCAGGCGCTCGCCGTGACCCGTCGTGATCGCGTGGCTACCGGGTGCTCGGAGGCCGGCCTGCAACGCCCGCAAGGCGCGCAGCAACTCCTCCCCGAGCAGGATCGGACCCGCGGCATCGGAATTGCGACGACGCCGGATCCGCCCTCACCTCGCGGCGGGCCTCGACGTCCCAGGCTCATGCGCCCCTGGGTGACCGTGCTGATGTGTCCGCAACCATCGTGTCCAGCGCCGGGTTGACTCCAGCACCTCCGGACCCATGACCACGCTGGCTGGGCGACCGGCGAGCCGACCAGCAGCGCCGTCAGCGTAGCCAGCGCAGGGGCAGGCGATGACGACACGGCCACCGCCGCGGTGTGAAACCGCCTGCGGACTGTTGCCGGTGAGCCAGCCCGCAGCGTCATGACCGACCTTTACCAGGACGACCGGCTTTGGGCTGCCCCGGAGATCTTGTCGGCCAGCCGCTGGTTCCGGGGCCTTCCCCTGCGCAGCCGTCACCATCCGACCGATCCCGGGCCAGCGTCCTCGCCCACGGCCGTGGCCCGTAGCAACGCGCCGGAGGTGTTGACGGTCGCCCGGTGACAGCCTGCCAGCCTCGACCTCGTGGGCACGGATACGGTGGGCGGGCGTCCACAATGACGGCCCCTCGACGACGACGCCGTCGGTACACCTTCTCACCCGGCCGCACGAGGAACGGGTCCCGGCCAGGTCCTCGATGCTGATGCCGCTCCTCGGTGCGGGTGGCCCTCCGTGCGGGGCGAGCCGTCTCGTCCAGGACGTCGATGGCGTCGTGGCTGCCCGACGGCGGGTGAGGACCACGCGGGTGACCTCCTTGGCGCCGAGCTCCGGTAGGGCGCTGGAGGCGTCGCCGGGCGGTGCCGCGCTGCGCCTCACGTAGCGGCCCGCCAGGAGAGGTGGTCGCAGGCCGACTCGAAGTACATGTGGGCGGCGTGCACTGCGCGCGCGGCAACGCTCCATGCTCATCCGCATGCCGATGTGCCCGGCCCGCCGGTTTAGCGCCCACAGGCTCCAACCGGTTGCGGTATTCCAGCGACACAGGCGTGTCATGGTGGAAAGCCCCGATGGCGCAGCGCCCGGAAGGCCGCCTTGTGGAAGGGCCAGGCTCCCAGACCGCCACCGGCGGCGCCATGAGCCTCGCCCACTGCCGTCCGGGCTCTGGAGGGCCGGCACCATGGAATCGCCATGATCGCGCGACAGGATGAGGCGGTAGATGAGCCGCAGCCGCGGGTCGGCGGCGCGCTCACGTGCTGCAGGCATGGGGCCGGCCGGGGACTCGAGCAGCGCGGCCCAGTCGGCGACGGTTGGCAGGGGTCGCTGGTGAGGCCGGGCGGCCGATGAGGATGTCGTCGCCAGGCCTCAGGGCCCGTTGACGCCGAAATCTGGGGCCGACGCGCCGCTGCCGCCGAGTCCGCAGACGGACGCTGAGAAGTCTCGCCGGACTCGTCCTGCAGGCCGGTGTCCAGCGGGCCGGGTACCCGCGCGGCGACGGCAACGAGGAGGTCGACGCTCACCGTGCTCAGGGCGGTGACGCAGGCCGACTCGGTGGCGAGGTTGACCGGGCGCTCACGCCACGTCGAGAACTGCGAGCTTCTTCTCCACCCGGGCACGCAGCTGGCGCTGGGTCATGCCCCCGATGGAGAGGCGACGGTGCGCTGGCTGCTCGCCCTGTTCTGAGCAGTTGTTGATGGCACTCGCGCGGAAGGTCTCTCCTTGTGTGCTGCCGCCCGACGGCGCCCGGGCCGCCGCGCCGATGTTGAGACCGCCGGCTCCAGCCTCGCGGACGTCGCGCTCGACGAGCGTCGAGCGTGTAGTCAACCTCGTCAATGGCCTCAGCCAGGGCCGCATCCTCGAGGCGGACGTCGGAGAGCACGGTGACAGTGGACTGCCCGCCCCTTGTTGAGCAGGACGGAGACGTCCTTGCACCGTTGATCTCCTCGAGGCTCCCTCGGTGACGTGGGCGCACGCAGTGACAGGTGAGTCCAGGGACAGCGTGGTGGTGCGGTCGACACCGTCGGCGGTGACTCGGTCATCTCTCACTCGCTTGGGAAGCGTGTGAACAAAGCGGTTGGAATGGAACGGGAACGGTGGCGGGCCCGTGGCCGGGGCCAGGGAGGCGCTCAGGACCGGACGAGCCGGGCGATGGCGTCGGAGGCCTCGCGGATCTTGGCCATGCCCTCCTCGTCACCGGACTGGGCGGCGTGCAGGACGCAGTGGCTCATGTGATCCTCCAGCAGGCCGAGGCTGACGGCCTGGAGTGCCTTGGTGGCGACGAGATCTGCGTGAGGACATCGCAGTGCAGTAGGTGTCCTCCTCGACCATACAGGAGATGCTGAACCTGCCCTCGATGCGGCGCAGGCAGGTAGTCCTCCTTGGTTGGTGTAGCAGCCATCTCTCCTCCGTGGTTCCTTCTCGTTCGACGACGAACACCCCTCCGTGCGGGTCAAGTACCCCGAGGGTATGTTCGTCAGGTCCTCCGTCTTCTGGACGAGGAGGTGATGGTGCTCCGGCTCGGGACAAGGCGGAGGGGTGGCATGCAGGATGCTGGCCCGTACGCGACTTCCGTTGATCTGAATACGGCTCCCCGGCCGCGATGCTGCGACCACGCAGGGGCCCAGGCGCAGGGCGACCCCGATCTCCGGCTCGCGGGACCCGAGGAGGCGGGCGCCGGAAGGCTGATGGTGCTGGCCGGCAACCGCCCCGACCTGCGCGCCGTGGGTGGTCGACGGCTCGGGCCCGGGCTGCGCGCCTGGAGTCGGCCGCATGAGTCGTCGGTTTTCGGTCGCAGCAGGCGTTCCGTGGTCGACCGATTCGATCAGGAGAGCAGTACCGATGACTCGGTGACGCTGGTGACGCCGGTGACTCCGTGTCGATGGCGCCCGCGGGATGGGAGCCCTCCGACATCGGCCTGGGGCGACGACCCTTCGGCTCCGTCCTCGGGCGACCCGCTCATGGGCTCGCCGCTCTTCGACCTGGCGGCCCGGGTGACGGGTCCCGATGACGCCGACGTCGTCGGTTCTGCTGGTGGCGACGCCGACCGCGCGGCCGCCCGGCTAGAAGCGGTGGGCGGGGCCGGATCGTCGAGCAGCGCACCTCGAGGCCCACACACCGCGGCGGCCCGTACCGCACTCGAACGACTCACGCGCACCTCGTCTCCGCGGACAGCGCCGCCTCCGCGCCAGCTCCGTCGCACCGGCTTCCGTGCCGCCCGGCCGCTACGCGCAGCCGGGCGCGTATCCAACTCCGGGGTCCGGCCGAGCCGGCCAGGCGGTCCCGTGACCTCGCCTCGCGGCTACGCGGCGGGCCCAGGTGTGCCCAGCCGGCAGTCGCGGCGCCGGGTGTGGGATGCCGGGTTACGGCGCAATGCGTGCGCGACTGCGGTGCGCCCGGTGACTTCGCCCGCCCGCCTCCGTCTGCGGGGCGGGTCGATATGCGGCGGCGGACCTCGGCGTGCGCTCGCCGTCGTCTCAGCGTCCGGCGCCAGCCTGGGCAAGGTGGTCGGCTGGGGCGCTGTTCATCCTCATCTTCATGCTGATCCGGATGCTCACCCTGGCGGAGTGCGCGGTTCGATGGAGTGCGACAGTGGGCGGTCCAGGTGCCCACGGGCGCGGTGCCTGCAGGTCTCGAGGGGCTGGGGGCTCGACCGTGGTCAAGGGCGCTGGTGGCCGGGATCGTGATGGGGCTGTTGGAGGCGTAGCCGTGGCTTGAAGCCACCACGATCGGGCGACGAGGCCGTCCCGGTCTTGTGGAACAGGCCGGTGATGTGCGACTTGACCGTCGCCTCGGCAATGGCCAGCGGTGGGGGCGATCTCTTTGCGGTTCGAGACGCCCTCGCACGGGAGATGGAGCACGTCGCGCTCCCGGTCGAAGGCGGACGCTCCCGTCCGCGCCGCGCACGGAGGCGAGCGCGTAGTCGATGAACGCGTCGTCGGCGTCGGGCCGACCTTCTCCCCGAGGTGGACCGTGCGCACGCCTGCGATGATCTCCCTCGGCAGGGCGCTCTTGGGCAGGAAGCCGCTGGCACCGCAGCTGAAGGGGTCCTCGTCGGTGTCGAGCGGTGGTCAGCAGAATGCCAGGTCGTCGGCGGGTGCAATGCACCTCCCTGGTCATCTCGACTCCGTCCATGTTCTCCATGGACATGGTGATGGACATCGACCTGATGCGACTGAAGACTTGAGAACCCGCGCGGGAGATCGGGTCGCTGTGGACAGTGAGGTCCTCGGCGTCGAAAATAGGACTCAGATGGGCCAGGGCCATCGTCGTCGTCGACCAGGGCGAGGCCGACGTGATCAGGAGAAGATCTGGGAGACATGTGTCTCATAAAGGCAGTGTGCAGACCGCAGGTCGGGGTGCGGTGCTGGGGTTTCAGTGAACAAACTACCTGAAAAAATCCGCCGCGTAAACACGTCCGAGACACGTCCCGACAAAGACGGGTAGAACATCAAACAGCGGGCGAAACGGTAAAGATCAAAGACCGATGTGAGGGGCCCGCGACCTCAGGCAGGCTCTTCGCCAACACTTCCCAAATGCCTCCTCTGTCGTTTCCCAGGAAGGAGGGTCCGTGCCCTGCCGCTCTGCGCTCGTCGAGGTGTGGCGCCATCGTTAGCTCGCCTTTAAACCGCCAGAGTCTCCCTTCCGGCCTGGTTTTCCCGTTCCCCCGCAGGCTGCCCAAGCGGCCGGAAACCCGGTCTTCGCGATCTGGACGGTTCTCTGGGTGATCCATCTGAGGCGCGGGTCTGGCACACCTGGATCACCGTGCGGGCGGGCAGCGCTTCGACAAGCCGGCAGGGCCATCGACGCCGATCGCGCCAGACACATCGCGATCGTGGAACGATGAACCTTCTCCAGCTTCACTCGCGGACGGAGGAGGGCTGGTGGGACACCCGCCGGTCTCAGCGAGGCCGCGATCGGACGGGCCTTCGGCGGCACTCAGCACAGGTGGCGGACCCCGACTGCGGACTCGTCGCATCGGACGCGTCGCACGATGGGTGCGTGGCTGGTCGCTGACCCGCAGCCGAGAGGTCTTCGTCCCGGCAGTCTGACATACCTCAACTTCCGGTACGCGCCCCTCTGAGCAGTTCGTCAATCATCTCACCGGCACGGCCGCGCACTCCGACCTGCGCGAAAAGGGCGGTTTCTGGGCAACCTGCTCGAGGTCATCAAGGCGCGACTCCATCGCGCCCTGACCTGGTTGCAGCGCCTGCGCCTGCCAGCGATCGCCGTCGATCCCTCACCCTGGGTGAGGAGGTCGCCAGTACCACCAGGTGACACCTCCACCGAGCTGGAGACCCCATCTGTTCGACGCCACCACCGACTGGCGTCCCCCACCCTCACGCCGTTCCGATTCTCCCAGGTCCGGCTGAGCTGGCCCAGGTGGTCGCACCTGCAGTATCGGTCACAGCAGGCCCTGGCCAAGATCTACCGCGAGCTCGCCTCCTTGCGCATCGCCCTGCGCAGCCACGCCCGCGGCCCCGCTGCGCCCAGGAGATCAGGCAGAGACCTCACCGTGGTCGGTGGGCCCTGGCCGACGCCGAGCTGTCCATGCGCCCGTTCGACTTCCTCCTGGTGTGACGGCCACGCCCTGGACGGGATCGGAACCCTCGGGGAACGGTGCCCGGCGCTGACGGCAGTGACGCCGCTGACCCGCTCGACAGGTGGTCGCCAACCTGGGCAGGCCCGGCGCCGAGCGATCGTCGTCGACATCACCACCGACGGGCCCGCCGGTCGGCATGCGTCGTCAAGGCCCTCATCCAGGCCATGCCCTGTCCTTCAGCCACCACGCCGCTACTGGCCGCCCGCCTCTGAGGCGCTTGGAATATGGGCCTGACAAATCCACGACGAGGCTGGGATCAACCCGTCCGCCAGCCCTTCGCCTGAGCCGTGACCCCGATCCATCCGCCACCGACCGATTCCCAGGGCCTCGACCCGCCATGAGCACGCCGCCACCACCCGCCGCTGGCCGGCACCTCAAACCCCCTCAGGGCCGGTGACAATCTACCTGCCCAGGGCAGGTTCGCGCGCCTCGTCTTGCTGCAGCTCGCCAGACCGGACGACGTCGTCATCGGTCGACAACAGGCTGGTCAGTGCCGCCTACGTCACCGCCGTGCGCTGTGCTCGTCACATATTTGACCAGACCGGCCTGCGAGAGGACCTCGACGCTCTGTCCCTTCACCCGGGGGATGCCTCACCGGCCTGGAGCTCCTCCCACCGGAGCTGCTTGCGGGCCGCTGGTGGTCTCCCCGGCCCGCAGCGCCTGCCACTGCTACGACCGCCGCCGCCGCCGGCACGGATACCGCCCGCTGCCGTGAGGTGGTCGCTGAGCACGGTCCGCTGGGTGAACCTACGCGCGGCATCACGTCTTCTGGTGCCGGCCTCATCTCGCTGGCCCTTCAGACCCTCGACCGCCCGGAGGCAGCCGGGACAAACGACGCGGGACCGGCGGGGTCGACGCCGTCGAGAGCAGCGCGGAGCCCGCGGGCTCCCGCAGATCGGGGGCCAGGTGTGGACCATCGACCTCGTCTCAAAGTCACCGCCTGCGCCGGACCGTGGCCGTGGACCGCTGTGAACCTGCTCGGGCCGCTACGAGGGCGCCGCGACGGGCTGCCCGCTTGTCAAGCCCTCCTGCCCAGCGCCGTGGTGGCCTGAGATGACGGGGACGCCACAGGCTCCGTCATGCGCGCCGGCGACGTCAGCGCGCCGCTACAACGATCTGCGTTCGCATCCTCGCCGGCCCCGTGGTCGTCTGGGCCTGCGCACCCGTACCGACAGGACAGCTGGATCATCGGCGGCGCCCGCAGAAACCAGGTCCTGGGTGGGGCTAGCCGCCCGCGAGCACATGGGTCTGCTCGAGGCCTGGTGGCACCGGACCCTCGATGGGATCGGTGAGGTCACCGGCATCGGCCCCAGGCCGCCTTCAGGGCGTCTCCTGCTGTGGACCGGCGGCATTGTCGAGGAGGCGACACTAGGCCCGCCCGGTGAGCGGCGCTGAGCTGGCACGGTCCTCTCCGCCGGCAGGCTCACGGGTCAGCGACTCCTGGGACGCCGCCCGCCGCCTGGCCGCGGCACGGGTCGCCGTCGTCGGGACGCCGAGCTGGCCGGGGAGATGGTCGCCGCTCTGGAGCCCACTGCCCGAGGTCCGGCTCGGCACCCCGTCGAGGACACGCTCGTCGTCTCGCGGAACCCAGGGCTCCGCGGGCCCGCTCCCAGGAGGTGTGCGCCATGCCTGAGGCCAGGATCCCGCTGCACTGCGCCGAGCAGGAGGCGGTGACGGTCGGCCTACATCGATGAGAGCTTCTCTCCCTGCCTGGCCTGCACGCGAGCTGCCTCGGCCGAGCCAGAACTCCAGCTGACCCGACGCCTCTCGCCGCGACATCGTCATCAGCCTGGCCGCCAGAACCGTGTGCCCTCATCGCCCGCGCCACCATCACCCATCTGCCCGGCGACGCCCCGGCACGGACCTATTTCCTTCACCTACTCCGACCCTTGGTCGTCTCCCGTCCAGCTGCCCGTCACTCCGGTCGCCGGGCGAGGGCGAGCCTCGGCACCGGTGGCGCCCTCGGCCAGTGGGGCCGCTACAGGCAGTCGTGGCCATCCGCCGGCGGCCGTGGACTCCAGGGCACCCAGCAGCACTACAAGCCCCTCCAACCTGCGCCTCCAGCGCGAGTTCCGCGACTGGCCCGGTCTGCCGCGCCGCGCACCTGCCGCCCGCCGACCTGGAGCGCTTACTGGACAACGCTGGCCCGTCGTGCGCGACTGCGCCAAAGCACGACGACGGCAACGAGCCGACGTCGTCGCCAGCCGCCTGTCCGAGCTCACGCCACGATCCTGGCGCTGTCAGGTCGGCGGTGCGCAGCGCGCGCTACGGCTCCGAGCCCCACCGGCCGAGGCGGCCGATTGCCGCAGACGCGCTGAAGCGCCAGGCTGCGCCGTCGGTCGACGCCGGCGGCGCGCATCGGCTCGTGACCGCCTGCGTCCTGCGTCCCGCCGCGAGTCAGGTGAAGCCGGTGAGGAAGCAGCCGGCCCGGGCACCGCGTGCATCGAGCGCGACCGCGCCTGGCCTCGTCGGCGCTCGACGGATTCGAGGAGGCAGGACGGACGTCCTGCCGACGGCGTCAGCGCGGATCGTCCCTGACCGGCAGCGATGGACAAGGTGGCCCGCAAGTGCTATCTGCTTCGCTTGCTGCGCAGCCGCGGTCGGGACTGCGGCTGTACTCTGTCGTGGTCGCATCCGCCTCGTCGCTCGACATGCCTGGGGTGCCGCTGCGCGCCCGGGCCGGTGGGACGAGCGGCTGCATCGCCCGGGCGCTGAGCTCTCGACCCTGCCCGCGAACCGGCCTGCATCGTCGTCGAAGCCTGGGAGAGCGCGCCGTGCGCACTGACTTCCGGACGCTGCGAGTGCGATACTCGCTTCTCCGCCGAGATCGGCTACTCGCCTTCGGGTGAGCCGACACTCCGACAGCCTGGCCGAACCGCCCGCGCCCGCCGCTGGACTGCAAACAGGCGCACGGACGTGCTCCCCGGCCCTGAGGCCTACCCGACACTGCCAGACCTTCGGGCGCCGCTCGTCGTCGACCAACTTCCGGCACCAGCGAGCCGCTCGAGGCCGGAAGCCCCTCCTGGGCATGGTCACGTGACGCCCTGGCCGATGACGCGCGCACCTGGGAGAGAGGACGCGGAAGCCTGCCCCCTGGGCCTTTCGTCCTCCTCCTGCGCGAGTGGCGCTGAGCGGGCATCTACCGGGTGCGGCTCGACGGCGTCGACCTCGTCCGTCCTGCCGGGCGCAGGTGATCGAGGGCATGACGGTGCGAAGGAGTTCTGCGCGCGCCGCCCAGTCGGCTGGCCGCCAACCTCGGTGAGACGACACCTGGGGCGGGGCGGCCGGCTACCGCTTCCACCATGAGCCGCAGCTGCGCCCTCATCTACTCGCTGCACCTGCGCGCATGGCCCGTAGGGCTGGTGGGGACGGTCTTCGCCGGCTTCGCCACCTCGGCGGTGCGCCACCTGCTGGTCCGGCAGCGTCAGCCACCACCAGATATTCGCCGTGACCATCGCCCGGTCCCAGACCGCTCCGCCTGATGGGGCGGCCGGCTAGCCCAGGCCACCGCCGCGAGCGCCGACGGCCCACCGCCAGCGAGACGACGACTGCATACCGCGTCAGAGGTTCCACAGAACCACCCCGTTCGCGGGGTTTGCCAGTCCGGCGGCGGACCGGACTGGGAGAACATCGGGCCCCGCTGCCCACAAGTACACCTGAGAGGGAGGTGAACAGCGCATGACGAACGGCGCAATTGATCTCACTCTCGCCGACAGCGACTTCGGCGTCCGAAGGAGCTGCCTGAGCAACAGCATACTGGGTTGCGCCTTCTGCCACGCCTGCGCGTCACTGCCCGGCCAGCGCCGCACTCGGCCTCGCGACGGCCTGACGCCGCCACGGCGCACGTCGTCGACGTCCTGCTGACGACCCCACGGTGGCGGGTAGGGAGACCGGGTCTCCTACCCGCCGCCTGTACTACCAGTTTCGCAGCGAACGAGTCTGGGGGCAAGGAGGCCTGACGATGAGCACGGTGAAGTGAGCACGCGACGAGCGCACCGGTGAGGAGCACTAGGAGCGCGCCCCGACGAACCCGATTCCGCGCGCCTGCGCCGCGGCGTGAGCCTGATCGTCGGGATGGACAACCAGCCGATGCTGTTCGACTCCGACTCGAGGCGAGTACTACCGGCTCGTGCGGCCGCCGCCTTCATCGTCGCCAGTTCGACGGGGTGCGCTCCTGCCGACCATCATCGAACTCCCGCCTCGGGACATCGACGTGGGCACGGGCGCATGGCGTCATCGAGCCTGGTCGACAACACTGCGACAAGAGCTCCTCGTGGGCGGTGAGCCACGCACTGCCGCGGTGCGCAGCGCCCGGCAGCGCGCGCAGGCGCACTCGCGGGCGTCACACGCCCGGCATCGCCCGCCACCTCCAGAGGTCGAGGCCTTCCGGCAGCAGGCGGGATGGTGGCTGCCCACATCATCATCGCCCGCAAGTACCACCGGATCGTCGCGATCGTCACCCTGCTCCAGCACGTCTGCCGGCCGCGCGCTCAGCTGCAGATGTCTTCACTGCGCTGGCCAAATGCGGGTACGCGGCCGCGATGGCGCTGGCAGCTCCCTGGCCGAGGCTAACCCGCGGGCGTCGTCGTCATCCCGGCGGTGGTGATCGACTGGTGAGCATCCTGCTGCGCGCGAGTCCTGGCGCGCCATCGTCGCCCGGCTACCTGGGCTGCCCCGATCCGCTGTGGCATCATGTTCTGGGCGATCCCATCACGCCTACGTCCGACCGCACCGACTCCTACCGGGTGCCGCTCCGGCAAGCTGTACCATGCAGCCTGGCCGGCATCTTCTCCGGCTGGCGGCGCATCGTCTCTCTCTGCGGTCTGGAGGCGGCCTGCATCGCCTGGGCCTCGACAGGAACGGTGCGCCAGGTGGTCCTGACCTTGTGCGCCTTTCCAGCTCACGATGCTCGTCACCAGCCTCAATCCCTTCACCCAGTCCGACGGCGTTGCCGCGGTCGAGGCAGCCACCGGTTCGGTCAGCCTGCGGGCGCCTCCATGTTCGTCCTGCGCCGTGTCCTGACCGTCAGCCCTGCCACCGGCCTGGCCGTCATGCGGCCGCGGTGCGCTGGGGCTACTTCATATAAGGCTTCTGTGCAGCCTTCTTGGTCTCCTGGTCTTCAGGATGGGCGTTGGCATGGATGGGCTGCTGACATCAGCTCTTGAAGGTTTCCTCCTATGACGCAGCCAGGTTCTCGTGCCGGTGCCTCCCATCTGAGCAGCGCAGGCCCAGATCCGCCGTGACCCCTGGGGCCCGTTCCATCACTCCATCCTCCGCCGTACCAGCGTCGGTGCGGCGTAGACTGGGGCCTCAAACTGGCGCAGCCCGCTGTGGCCCTGCCGACCCTCGTGCGCCTGGGGACTCCCGGTGCGGGCCGTTCCCGGTTTCACAGCCGCCGTTGCCGCAACCTGGGCCACGCCGGCTCGAGCGGGTGCTCGACGGCGCCGCGAAGCAGCTGCTCGACCCGCTCTGCGAGATCGATACACGCACAAGTAAGACCGAGCGCCGCCCGGTCCTGCGCGCCAAGCGCCGGAATCTTCCGAAGGGGACGCGCCACCGGTCTGTCCGACGCGGGTCCTGCGGCGCCGCTGACCGCGCTGCTGGGCGCTGGGCGCCCTGGTGGCCCGCAGGAGGAGACCCGCGCGCGCCTGGCGTCCTGGGCGTCGGCTGGACCGCAGCCGCGAGCTGCTGACGGCCGGCCTGGACGAGCCCGGTTACCAGGGCCCTGGCGATCCCTTGGCTCAATCCTGCACATAACGGCCGCAGGCTCGAGGTTTGCGTCCTGCGCACCCTCTACACCATGCAGGCCGCCCTCAAGACCAGCCCCTTCTCGGGGCTGACCTGCATCAACAGACGGGCCCGGCCCCGCTGCAGGCGCAGTGCCCGGATGGTGGCAGCCCACTGTTCACGAATCAGGCGCCACCGCCCAGGACCTGGCCCCCGACAGCGCCTCTACCCGAGCCCACTCAGTGCCAGACCCTCAGCGCCGGTCTCGCGCAGGCGCGGGCTGCGCGCCTGCGGCCAGTACCCGCCCGATGAGGCCGAGGCCGAGGCGCTGACCATCGTCCCGGCGAGCACAGGTAGCGGCAACGGCATGGTCTCTCCGCGGGAGACCGTCCAGCCCGCCCGCCGGGCTCCAGGAGACCCACGACGCCCTGACCGGCGGCGGCATGCCTCGGCGTGCTCAGCGTGCGCGACGCCCGTGAGCGCGTGGGTGGCGCCGACCCGCGCCTGCGCCTGGGAGCGCTGCTGGCCTCGGGCGCCGTCGTGCCGCATTCATGTGCCCTGGTGCCGCGGGGAGAACCTTCCGCTGCTGGCCGCCACTGCCTCTCACCGGACCAGCAGCGCTAGTGGGCTAGGACTGGCCTGGCTGGCCCGGCTCGATGACGCCGTCCCGGCGCCGCTGACGGGCCCGGCCAGTGCCGAGAGCTGTCTCAACCGCACGGTGCGCCTGGCCGAGCGCGTCTTCCCGACGGCGAGTCTCGGCGAGTTCAGCTGGCAACTTCCTCTACGAGGGACTGTGGAGTCCAGCGGCCCAGCGGCTGGGTCGAGCTCGACTGACGCCCCGTTCGAGCAGGATGTGAAGACCTGAGCTCGCGACCGTGGGTGGCCCGTCCCACATCTACGACCCTGGCGAGAGCCGGTTCGTCTCGCTGTTCGGAAGCGGTAGGGTGCGGGAGACCCGCTCGCCTTCTTCATGACCATCGCCCACGCTGACGGCGACAAGGGAGATGCTGCGCCGCCGGACTCGACTGCGCCGCCGGCCGATACAGGCGCACGCCGCCCTGCCCGGTGGGCTCTCCCGGATCGCCGAGGCACCTGGGCGCCTTCCTCCAGCCGGTGGCTAGCGCGCCCGGACCTACGCCGCTCGGCGAAAGGACTGACCGTCGTCAACGCCTTCACCAATGCCCAATGGCTGCTCCAGGCCCGCTTCCCACCGGCTCCGGCCCGGCTTCCGGGAGCGCCTGGCCACGCGGATCCACTGCCTGGGGGACGCAGCGGTCCTGAGATCCAGGCCAGCACCGAGTGCAGCGATCGGGCCGTCTCCCTGCGCCACTGCCGCCGCTGGGCCTGCCCAGTGAGCCGGGGGCGCCGGGATACGGTCCCGCTCAGCTCCCTGCGGCTCGTCCGACCCGGCTACGAGCACCCTGTTCCTGGCCGACGACGCCGGGCCCGTGGGGCTACCTACCTGGTCTGACCCCCGCACCTCCTGGGCGGATACCTGTCCTGGCTGGTGCTCCTGAGCGACCCGTGGTCCCAGCAGCCCCCGTTCGCGGACCACTGGACCAGTCGGCGTCGGGACCTCAACAGGCCCACGCGATGGTGATGCACTCGAGCGGACCGTGGCCGGCCGGCTGGTGACCCGGCGCGAGTCCTGGACTTTCCGGCGGCGCAGATCGCCCCGCTCATGGACCGCGACCTGGCACGACCCTGCTGCGTGGACGACCTGCGCAAGCAGTGGGGATACCGACGGAGGTGTTCGTTCACCAGCACATGCCTCTCAGGGCGCCACCTTCGATCAGACAGCCCCGCTACGTGGACCTCGCGCCCATGGTCTCGCTGCTGGCGCTGCGTGGCTGGATCGATCCCGCCGCCGCGCACATCAGCTTCGTCGAGGCCCTCCCGGCCCGCGGCGAGGCCCTGGGGCTCACACAGGACGGTGAGCCCACCGTGGCCGAGTACCTGGTGGGGCTCCAGTGGTCCAAGAACCTGGGAGGCATGGCATGAGCACGCATGACGACGCCCAGTCCAGCCGGCGCGAGCAGCGCAACCAGCCCAGCCGGCTCACCCGCTCCCGGCGGCTGCGCTGGCTCGGCGGGCGCTCGCGGCCGGCGAGGCAGGCTCGAGCGGCCCCGGTCAGGGAGGCACGACCAGCAGGTGGGTGGCTCGATCCCGGGATCCAGCCCTGGAGATGGCGGCCGACTTTCGGCAGCCTGCGCGCCCAGCACAGCTCGGTGCGCCAGCGGATCGGCGCTGGTCAGCCAGACGGAGGATGTCGGCTGGCTGTGCCGCGAGGATCTACTGCGCCGGCGGGGACGACACCGACGCCCTGCTGCCCGAGATCGCGCAGTGGCTGGCCCGGGCCCGCGGCCAGTGGGACGTCCGCTCGGCGCACTTCCTGCGCTTCGTCGACCTGCGCGGGCACCACATCCGGCTGCGGCTCAAGGCCGTTCAGGGCGTCCTGGACGATGCCTACGCGAGCATGCGCGAGCTGGGTGCCGTGTTGGCGGACCGAGGTGCGCACGGTCGAGCGCCTCGTCTCGACCCGATGACCGGAGGGATCGGCGCCAGCCGGCAGGATCGCCTTCGGCGTCTACGGTCCCAGTACGGCAAGTACGGGGTGTGGCCGGCGTCGAGGAGGCCGAGCGCCACTTCTACGTCTCTAGCCGGTGGTGTCTGGACCACCAGATCTGGCAATTCAGGCCGGTGCCGCGGCGGCGCCCTGGCGGCGCGGTTCCTGGCACTGGCGGCCCGCAGCGCCGCTGCCGGAGACGAGCTGCTCTCCGCGCACCTGCGGATGAGGGATCGCTGCCCGCGCACCTGCGCGCGACGGCAGCGCCCTGGGCCGATCGTCAGCAGCTGCTGGAGGTCATCGAGTTCCAGTTCGACGAGATCCCCTCCTGGAGCCAGGCGGCAGCCATCGGCGAGCTGGCCGCGACGCCGGGCGCGCCATCAGGGTCATGGGGCGAGGGACCGACGGGCGCCGGGCTCTGGGACCTGCTGCACGTCGGCGTCAACCGGCCTGCCTCAGCCCGGCCGAGGAGTGCGTTGCCGGGCTGTGCGCCCGCCAGCTCTAGCCGGAGGCGCCGTACTGACAGCCTCAGCCGCCGTCGGGTAGCACGCGTCGCCCTGCCTCTGAAGCCCCGAAACGCGCCGAGTGTCCGCAGCGGACATCAACACTGCACCGACCTCGCAGCCTGAGAAGAAAACCGTAGAATTCAACGGTTCACGCCGGGCGCCTCGACGGCTGGCTCGTTGGTGTCCGCCGTGTGGACACCAGCCGCCGGCGTGATCGAGTCTGCTTTGCAGGTCTCCCCGGTCTGGAGCCTGATCTGCTTGCGAGCCCTCAGTCGTCAGGTGGGAGACGCACTCAATAGACAGTGCCCATCAGGCGCGGTGGTACTTGGTGGTGTCGCCTGACGGCCGTCTATCAGAACGGCTCCTGCAGTCGTGAGATGTTTGAGCGCGTGACATCACTGGCGTGGGGTCAGGTGTGTGGCCTCGACGATCTGCTGGCGCGTGCGCGGCCCGTCCTCGGACAGGCCCAGACGGTGGGCGCATTGGTGGGACAGTGCGGGATCTCTGCGGGGAATAGTGACGGCGTTGACGTCGAAACCGGCCGAGCGCCGTCGAGGCCAAAACGTAGGAGGTGGAGCCGCGTTGTCCTCAGGCCTCGGCGATAGCTCGGTTCACCAGCTCCTGGGAGCTGACGACGGGCTTGCTGGGGTCACAGCCGAAGCGACGGCGGTAGGAGGAGTTCGTCCATGAGGGTTCATGCCGCATCTCGACAAGCGCGTGGCGCTGCTCGACGCCGAGGCCCTGGGCTTCAAGGCCGGACAGCCAGGTGAGATCCTCAGGTGAGAGGAGGGCGCTTCGGGGAAGCAGAGCCGTGAAGCGCACGCCGGTGTCCTGAAAGCGGACGGGCTCCATGTCCGCGTCTCGCAGGGCGCCGGACCTCCTGATACCGGGCAATCCTTCGATCAGCGCCGTCCCTCGTAGTCCGTGGCGAAGGTGCAGACGGTGGAGGTGCTCGTTGACCTGCAGACTTTCCGTCTCGTGTACCGAGCTGATCCACGCTCAGCCCCAGAGACCACCTGGGCTGGAGATGATGAGGCGGTCGTGCAGCAGACGGATCTCAACGCCCTTTCGAGAGCGCGGGCTCGGAGAGGTCTCGATGGACGAGAGCGTTGGCGATGAGCTCACGAACTGCGATGAGCGGGAACTCGTAGACATCGCGGCCATGCCCATCATTCCCGAACTGGATGCGTGTCTGCGTGGTGCGTGCGACCCAGTCGACGGCATCGGTGAGCATCTGTGGCAGGGCGCGATCGTGAGTCGATCTGCCTCTGACTCCGTCGTTGGTACCGGTGACGGCGGCCGTGATGGACAGGCCGGGAACTGCCTACTGGGGATAACTGGCCCGTGTACAACCCTGCCCGTGTTGTCCTCCTCCGGTGAGATATTCAGATTGACGAGGACCTCGGCGTCGGGCTGGCTGCTGAGCGCGGTGGAGCCAGCACGAACCGCTCGGAGGAAGCGCTTGAACCAGCTCGTTGTCGAGGTTGTCGCGAGGTGCCGGGAACGGCATGGAGGTCCTGTCCCGGACGTTAGCGGTGGCGCAGAAGGAGCTGCTGCTCCTCCTGCTGAGACAGCCGGTAGTCTACCCGTCGTGCTGGCGGGAGGTGGTCGCCGCCCCGTCTCCTTCCACCGGCATGGCTTGCTGTTGACGGGAGCTCTGCACGTTGGCGCGACGACGGTCTTGCTCAACGGTGATGGCGTGCGTATCGACAGCAGCGATCTCGGTGAGGTCCTGACGAGCCTGAGACGAGGGCTTGCTGGAGCTCGCGCGGGTGCTGGACTCAATGCGGAGACGATCCTCGCCGACGCCCAGGAGGACGTACCGCCTCCGGGAGGTTTCGCAGGCCGACAGCGTGGGTCCGAGGGCGCTGCGGGGTACTCGAGAACGTCTCGCTCGATCTCAAGGCAGTCCCGCCGCCTCCAGAAAACGCCAAACGGGCGAGAGCCTGTGTGGTCATTCAGATCGACAATCACCTGATGATTGCAGGTTAGAAGTGTATATGGAGGACTCAGTGTGTGTATGGAGGTGTACGCCCAGAGGACGATATTGCATACGAAGTGTTCGGATGTGTCCGCGCAGACGTGACATGCGAACACTGCACCGACCTCGCAGCCTGAGGAAGAAACCGCGGAATTTCAACGGTTCACGCCGGGCGCCTCGACGGCGGGCTCGCTGATGTCCGCTGTGTGGACACCCGGGCGCTGGCGTGATCGGTCCGGGAGCCGCTGTAGTTTTTGCCGCGCCCTGCCAGCGCGCCCTGCCGGCGCCTCCCGGTCTGGGCCTGGTCTGCTCGCGAGGCCCTCAGTGGTCGTCCAGGTGGGCGACGAGGCTCGGTGGCCAGGCCCGTGTAGGGTGGCGGGCGTCAGGGCGAGCAGTCGTGCCTCGACGTCGTCGGGCATGCCCAGCCCGGAGATGAACTCGCGCATGCCCTCGGGCGTGACCTTCTTGCCGCGGGTGCGCTCGCAGGGCGCTCATGGGGTCGCAGCCATGCCGGTGGCCCCGGCGACGGCGGCCGCCCGCATGGCCTGCTGGACGGGTTCGCCGAGCACCTCCCAGGTCGCCTCCAGGTCCTCCTCCAGGCGGGCGCGGTCGACGTCAGAGCCCGGCCAGGCCGCGGCGGATGTTGTCGACGGCCAGCAGCGAGTGCCCCAGGGCCACGCCCACGTTGCGCTGCGTGGTGGAGTCGGTGAGTCGCGCTGGAGGCGGAGGTGACGAGCGTGGCGACAGCGTGTCCAGCAGCGAGCAGGAGATCTCCAGGTTGGCCTCGCCGTTCTCGAAGCGGATCGGGTTGACCTTGTGCGGCATGGTCGATGAGCCGGTGGAGCCCTGTGCGCTCAGGGCGCTGGTGGAAAGTAGCCCAGCGAGATGTGGTCCACACGTCCGTGGCCAGGTTGTGGGCGATCCGGTTGAAGCGGGCGACGTCAGGTAGAGCTCGGCCTGCCAGTCGTGGGACCTCGATCTGGGTGGTCAGCGGGTTCCAGGTCAGGCCCAGGTGCTCGACGAAGCCGCGGCCCACCGCCCGCCAGTCGGCGCCGGGAACGGAGACGACGTGCGCGCCGAAGGTGCCGGTGGCGCCGTTGATCTTGCCCAGGTACTCGGTGGCCTCGACGCGGCGCACCCTGACGGCGCAGCCGGTGGGCCAGGACCGCCAGCTCCTTGCCGGGCGTGGTGGTGGCCGGCTGGCCATGCGTGCGGGCCAACGCATGGCGGCGTCAGCGTACTGAGCCATGGCGGCCAGGTCCTCGACCAGTCCTCTGGCTGCCGGCAGCCAGACCTGCTCGATGGCGGCGCGGATGGTCAGGGAGCGTAGGAGGTTGTTGATGTCCTCGCTGGTGCAGAAGATGTGGACGATCTCGCCGACCGTGGGCAGCGCGGTGCCGCCGTCGGCGCCGACGACGCCGGGGGCCTGGGCGGCCGCGGCCAGGCGCCGCTGAGGAGGTACTCGACGGCCTTGACGTCGTGGCGGGTCTCGGCCTCGATGGCGCTGAGCTCGGCGATCTCCTGGGCCCCGAGAGTCCTCAGCGACGCCGCGCAGGTAGGCCTTCTCCGTCTCGACTCAGGCGAGGGCGCCGGGTGAGGACGCCGCCGTCGGTGAGATGGATGAGCCACTCGACCTCGACCTGCAGGCGGGCCTCGGTTGGCGCGAGCTCGGAGAGGTGGTTGACCAGTGGGGCGGCGACGGCGCGGTGGCAGCCGTCCAGGGGCCCAGGCACGTGGCGGGGAGACGGTGGAGAGGTCGACCATGCCGCTTATTGTAGCAGGGTTGCCGCCGATCTCTGCGGAGGAGCCGTCGGGGTGGTGACGAGACGGGCTGTGAGGCGGGCTTGCGCCGGCGGTAGGCGTTCACGATCACGTAGAGCAGGACGCCGGCTGCCGGCAGGTTGATGGCGGCCGCGGCGTCGTGGTTGTGAGACGCCGTAGCCGAGCAGGGCGATCGCCAGCCCGAGGCCGATGACGGCCAGTGCGAGGACCGAGGGGCCGGGGATGCGCTGGGACGGCTCGGCCCGCTGAACGTCTGGGCCTGAGGAGGATGAGACTGACCGTCAACAGGCTCAGGGGCGTCAGGAGGGAGGTTTGCCAGCCGAACAGGCCGCCACCGACGGTGAGGGCCAGGACGGTGGTGGCAAGCGTGAAGACGACTGAGGGAGGAGTCGCATGGTAGATGACCTCGTGAGGGCGGACATGGCGGGAATGGTGTGACCAGGTGAAATCCTGCCGGATCCTTGTGGCATTTTTCAGCAATCGGTCCGTCATTGTTGATGGGGAGTGCTGCCCAGGTGCCGTCAACCTACACGGCAGGTCGGTCCCAGTATCCCTGGAATTGGCTCTGATCAGAGAAAAATGCAATGGCATCTGTGATGCCATAGGTGCTATGTCGCCCAGAGATCACGAGCCCGTGGAGGGAGCGCGGATGTCGACGAGACCGACGGTCAGACGGCTGGTGGGGAAGACCTGGCCAGTGAGCAGATGCTGGCGCTTATGCGCGAGGCTGCGGGACTGCCCGTCGTCCGAGCTGCGCAGGATCATTGCTGAGGAGCTAGCGCTCGCGGAGGTCGTGGGCACGGGTCTGCAGGGTGCGCCCACGTCGGTAGCGCCTACGTGTCTCGACCCGATGGCGTCGTGCTGGAGTACATCGCCGTGGCTCCGGAGTTGCGTGGCGGCGGGGTTGGGCGGGTGCTCGTCGATGCCCTGGCTGGTGGGGCTGAGCCGGTCGTCGCCGAGACCGACGACGACGCCGTCGGCTTCTACCGGGCGCTCGACTTCGATATCGGTCCTGCGCCATCGGACCCGCGTTGGCCGGGGCGCCGCCGCTACCGATGCGTGCGGCGGCCCCTCCCCGGGCGGCACGTGCCGAGGACTGCGATTCCTGACGACGACGTACTTCTCCCGCAGATGACTGAGGTCCGTCCCCAGTCATCTGCGGGAAGACGCAGTCCTCGCGGCGGAAGTACGTTCTCGATCGACCTCGTCGAGGAATCTGGTGGCCGGGGCCGGCGGGTGGGGCTTATCGAGGGCGAGGGCTTGCTTGCGGCGACCTCACGGGGCCGCCGGTCCCTCAGGCTGCGCACCAGGACGTAACCCAGCAGAACCAGTGCGGGCAGGATGAGGAGCGCGACGACGTCGGACCGGTAGAGGCCGCGCGCGAGAACGAGCCCGGAGAGGACGAGTCCGGCGATCCCCAGCAACCGGATCCCCCGACGGCGACAGGTTGCGTTCGCCCGGATCTGAGGTCTGGGCACTGCAGCAGAACCAGGCCGAGCAGGAGCATGCACAGCGATGTGTTGAGGGCTGCTGAACTGCCACCCGAGAAACAGGTTCCCGATCGAGGGTGACCAGGACGGTCAGGGCAAGGACAAGAATGGCGGGCTTGATGAGGTCGCATGTCGAGCACCTCGGTGAACAGATCGCGACGATGAACGGCTCAGGATAGTCCGCTCCTCGCCCAGTGCCGCCTCGGGTCAGGTCTCGGAGGCCACGCCCATGGCGCGGCCGCGGATCCAGTAGGCCTGGTGCTGGATGCTGCGTCGGCTCATGCCCGAGGCGACCAGGTGGCGCCGCACCGCCTTGGTGGCGTCGCTCTCCAACGCGATCCAGACCCAGTCGAGCGAGATGTCCCCGGTGTCCGCCACAAGGTGTGGTCGACGGCGGCCAGCAGCCTGTCCTCGAGATCTCGGGGTCCAGTCGGATGAGCTTTGTGCTCGCGCGCGCGGCCAGGGCAGGTAGCCGGCCTCGGGGGCCAGCATGATGACCGTGGCCAGGCTGCCCGCCGGGGCGGCGTTGACGGCGTCGGCGAGCGGGGCGGAGGCGCGGTCGCCCACCAGCAGCATCCGGTCGCCGTGAGACGGCGAGCGATAGCTGGTGCCGCCCATGACCTGGACGGCCACGGTGGCCCCAGGCCTGACCTGTTTCGACCGACTGCGACGCCGGCCCGTCCGGCTCGTGGTGCAGGACAGGAGCGTGGCGCTGGCCTGAGCCCGGCTGATGCGGGTGAGCGTGTAGGCGCGCTGGTACTCCCCAGCCGCCCTGCAGGGATCCACATGCGCACCCAGGCGGTGGGTGGCAGGTTGGGCCTCCGGCGCCCAGAAGGCTCGGGCTCTGCACGGTCAGCTCCCGTGTGGGCGGAGATCGCGCACGCCGGTGACCGTGAGCCTGTGCTCCGGCACGCGCAGCTGCCTTGAGCACCGCACCTGGAATCCCCGTCCTCCACGTGCCATCTGCGTGTCCGTCTCCTGATGATCTGATCTCTTTCCAAGGCGAACCTTAACTGGAGCAGATGTGAACTCGCTTGGGACGGTCCGCCCCGAAAAAGGGCAGAAAAATGTCGGGAAAATGCCGCAAGACCGCCGACGTCGACCCCGATGTCCTCCCGGCCGCCTCAGGCCATCGGGTCCCAGCTGGGCAGCATGATCGGCTCGGTCTCCAGGGCAGCGCGGACCTCGCCCGGTAGTCGGCCGGCGCGCACGACGACCTCGAAGACGTACTCGTCGAACCAGAGTCGCTCATCGTGTGAAAATCCCTTTGTCCCCGAGCTTGTCGCCCCAGGAGTTCTCCACCCGCCAGCTGCGCGCAGTGCCGTCGACCAGGTCGACGCCGGTCAGGCACATGGCGTGGGTGAGCGCCGACTCGCGCGCCACCAGCCGCTCGGCCTTCGTCATCGACAGGTCCACCCGTACAGGCCCTCGCAGTCGTGCAGGCGGCGTCCCAGATCCAGCCTTCTTATCGCGCTTTGCTTGGCGACGTCGCAGGCGAACCACACCGGCTCACACGTCCTGGATCGCGGCGATCGCGGCGGCCTTGAGCACCTCGAGGCTCGGCAGTGACATGGTCCTGGACCGGTGCTCCCACCGTGACATCGCTGCGGCCCATGCCGTAGCGGGTGTTGACCGCGATCTCAGGGCGCGGGTCGTGGGCGAGGACCACGAACTCCTCCACCCGGTGGCGTAGCGTTGCGCGAACTCCAGCGGGGTGAGCGCCTGACCCGGTGGAACTTCTTGTTCTTGTCCGGTACTGCCACACGAACTCGCTGGGCGGGTGCGCCAGGTGGATGCACAGCATCCGGTGGACTGTTCCAGGGCCGCTACGCGAAGCGGCTCGGGGTCGACGCCGTCGGCCACCGCGGTCCGCAAGCGCAGCGCCGTGCGCCGCAGCAGCGTGGACAGGTGCTCGTTCATCGCGTCGGAGTCACCAGCCGAGACCGTGTCCGGCATGGCGTGAGCGGCACGATCCCGACTGTGGCCAGCAGACGGGCGAACTCGGGCCACCAGCCGCCGTCGGGAATGGGGATGGAGGAGGCGACGACCTCGCGATCATCCAGGGACGGTCGGCCTCGGCGATGACGCGGGTGAGGAAGGCGTTAGCCTCTCCAGCTTGTCGTTAGAAGAGGAAGGACTGGCTCGGCTCCAGGGAGTCGAGCTCGAGCTCCTTGATCATGGCGGCACGCAGCACGTTCAGGCCGGCGAGGCCCAGCAGCGCGCCCGTCCGTTTCTGGTCGGTGATCGAGGGCGTCCGGGACGAGGTCGGAGACAGAGGTGTCGATCGTGGTCACCACGGCCCGGTCAGGAGACCCTCTCCACGTCGGTGTGGCAGCGACGGCGTGTGCCGGCCAGGCGGGCGGCAGGGGTCGGCGAGGAAGACGGCGTTGCGCTGGGAGAGCTAGGAGGTGTCGATCGTCATGAGGCAGAGGATAGATCGGCCACGCTCCGGCGGACCGGCCCGGTCGCCGGTGGGTCGCCGAGGCGCTTCACTGGGCGAGCCTGCTGCGTGAACCGGCACCGCCTAGGATCGCACCATGACGTCCTCCCGCCAGCCCTCGAGCCGTCCGACGCCCGGTCACCACGCCTCGCGGTGGGAGGAGCGCCACGCCTCGGTCGAGCAGCTCTGGTCGGGCCGTCCCCAGCGACTGGCTGCCCGAGCTCGCCGTCGACTGGGAGCCCGGAGCCGCCCTGGAGATCAGCTGCGGCGAGGCGTTGACGTCCTGTGGCTGGCCGAGCACGGCTGGCGGGTAACCGGCCTGGACCTGTCCGCCACCGCCGTCGGACGCCTGAGCCGCGAGGCCGAGCGCCGTGGGTCGCCTCGCGTGACCGGCCGGGTGCGACGTCGATGCCGGCCTGCCGGAGGGGCCTTCGACCTGGTGACGAGCTCTACGTGCACGGCGGGCCCGAGGAGGGCTCCCTCAACCTCGTCGCCCCTCCTGTCCGACGCCGCCGCCCGCGTCGCCCCGGCGGGCGCCTGCTCACCGCCGTGCACGCCGTCAACCCGCCCTGGCACAGGCACCACGCCCCGGACCTCACGGCCGGCGAGCTGGTGACGGGCTCGCCGAGGCGACGGCGGGCTGGGAGGTCGTCGTCGCGAGGAGCGCCGGCGCCGGGTCACCGGCCCGACGGCCAGGGAGGGACAGCCAGGCTCGACGCCGTCGTGCGCCTGCGCCGGCCGCCCGCCTCGGTTTGATGAGAGAGGCCTTGGGAAAGGGCCTGAAGAGTGCCGGAATAACCTGGGTGACAGCCGGAATGTGGCACAGGCAACGTGGAAATGGCGGAATGGCGCCTATTTCAGCATGTTCATAGGGGTCTCGGGGTCCGCTCAGGATCGGTCGGTTACATAGTTACCGCCGCCGGACGGAACCGGTCACGAGTTGGGGAGCCCCGATGACTGGCAGGTCTCCGAGTTCGGAACGGGTCTTAGGGAGCCCGGACCGAGCGCTCTGGCGAAGGAGAGATCCACCTCGGCCTTGCGGGCCGGGGTTGCAGGAGGACTCGCGAGGCTAGCCCGCGATCCGGGAAACCCGGATCGCGGGCCGAGTCCTTTTCTGAGTGGATGGCGCAGCCGAGGAGCGGCCTGAGGATCGGTGCCCGCTCGATGCCGGGGCCACAGGCGTCAGTCTGCAGGGCTGATCCACAGGCGGATCGTGGCGCTGCGGGCGTTCCGCGCTCCTACCGTCGAGTCACGTCGTTCTCACTGTCACGCTCGAAGACGGACTATGACACCGCCGTCACCAGTTCCCCGCCCGGTTCCCCGCCAGCTGGGTGGGGAGGACTCCAACGCCTGCCAGACGGCGCTGACAATGCTTCCGGCTCTGACCGCGCTGGCGACGCGCTATGACACGGCCTTCACCAATGTCGGCGCTATGGACGCCCGCAACTCATCGACTGGATGAGCTCGTCATGAGCTCGGTCATCACGGACAGTCCCAGCGGCTCGTACCCCGCCCGGAAGCAGGACCCCACGCGACGAAGCCGCTCATCTCGATCCGTCACCCCCGGAGCCTGTGACTTCGCCCTGCACAACGGACCGGCCCCGAGGACACCGGCCACCCATGGCGCATGTGGGGAGGACTGGCCTCCAACGATCGTCGTCGGCGGCAGCGTTCGGTCGACACGGCCGACCTGGACGCCCCGTCCTCCAGCTCTCACCTCCGCCGCCGGCTCACCTGACGATGCGCGCACACTCATCGCCACTGCAGTGACTGAGGTGAATGCAGCTCATCCCCGCCGCTTCCCCAATATCTCCTTCGAGCACGCGAGTCCTCAATCCGCAGGGGATCTGCGACGACGTCGATGGTCAGCTGCGTTCCTGCCCGGACCGCCATACTCCCTCCTTTCCCACGCAGGACAACGGACTGAGCAGCCAGGTCTACCTGTTCGGTCTGACTTGGAGGTCCGCTCGATCAGTCGCTGACGCCTGGAGCACAGGACCCGGTCGCCCAGACGCGGCGGACACCTTGCGCGGCATCGCCTCCGACGTCATCGCCTGCTCCCCAGGCCCACATCGCTCGCCGAGGGCGGCGCCACGCCCGGTCCCGGCTCGTGGGGCCCGTGACATCCGCCTCGACGGTGGCCTGGCTCTACCAGGCGCTGTCAGCATCTCCGCAGCGGTCTCGGTCCGACCGGCCTGGCGACGCTCTTGACGACGCCCGGCAGCCCCTCACGCGAAGCTGGCGGACAGCGAGGACGGCCAGGCCGTTGCCGAGGCCCTGCACCTCCTGCTGGCCGACCCGGCCACCGCCCGGTGGGTCAAGGACGACGCCGTGCGGATCGTTCTGCTGACACTCTGGCTCCAGAAGGCCAGGACCGGGCGGGAGTCCGCCACGATCGAGGCTCACCTCAAGCAGGTCTCCGAGCGCCTCGACCCGTGGGTGACGTGCACTCCCCGGTCCGTTGCCCGGGACCCGGACCGTGGACACCACCAGCCTCACGCTCACGCAGCGCGTCACCGCGTGACCTGGGGATGAACGCGACGGGCTGGGCGCCCGGCTCACGGGCGCAGACCGGGATCACGGTCACCCCCGTGGGCGGCAGCTGATCCACCGTGCTCCCTCCCGCCACTAAGGACCCCCTGGGGCTGGGCAGCCCGGTGCAGGCCGGCATGACCGGCAAGGGCAAGGACTCCAGGTCTCCGCAGAGCATCTCCGAGACGATCACCCATTGCCAGGAGCTGCAGGCTCCAGAGGATCCCTGGGCAGGACTACGAGGAGGCCGGCGTCATCTCCATCCAACGGTCGAGCACGCCGACGGCCGCGTCTCCTGGGTCGATGTCCTCGGAACCACCGACTGGACCGTCGGCGACGGTGAGCCGCAGGACCTGCTCACCAACCTCGAGGGGTGGGCGGGACCCCACGGCCGCGGAGAGCGCTGTCGTCACCGCCATGCGGCAGGCCGGCATCCAGCCCGAGAGGAGGTCGCCCTCTACGGTCACTCCCAGGTGGATCACCGTGTCAACATCGCCGCCGGACCCCTGCGATCCAGGACCGGCTGCATCACCACGGTCCTCACGGCCGGTCACCCACCGCGGGTGCCGACATCCCTGACGACGTCCACGCCCTCCACCTGAGAACGCGGTGACGCCGTCCCGGGCTCGACGCCGCCCCACGCCCACCGGTCCCCACTGCCAGATCGCCATGCTCGACACCCACCAGATGGACATGGGCGGCTACCCCACGCCTCGGACGTTCACGCACAGGCCACCGAGGGCCTGGAGGAGCGGGCCCCTGAGCTGGCCGACTGGCGCACGTCCTTCTCCCACGCCCCAGGCGCCGAGAGCAGGGGCGACCACCACCGAGTACACGTTCGCGGTCCAACGTGACACCGACCCAGCGGGTGTCGATGCCACCTGGCAGCCAGGACACGGGCTACCAGGGCAAGGTCCTCGTCATCGAAACCCTCCTGCTAGCCGCCGGTCCCGCCCCGCAGCCGTCGGGCGAGCACTAGCCCGGAGCCGACTGCGGTCGACTCGATGACGACGCCGCATAGCGTCGTCGGTGCCAGTCCTCGCGGCGCACGAGCATCGCGGCGATGATCGAGGAGATCACCGAGATGATGATCGAGCGATCACCGCGGCACTGAAGGTGGAGACCTCCCAGGCCCAGCGGGTACTGAGCCGCCGGTGCCCAGCGCGGCGATGGTCGGTGAGCCAACCGGTCAGAGAGCATCGCGCTGTTGACCACCAGGGCGAACAGCCTGAGGTGATGATGCAGAGCGAAAGGTCAGGAACTTTGCCACGGGCTTGACCCAGTGAGTTCACCGAGTGCGCAGCACCAGGCCCAGGACCAGCAGGTTCAGCCACATCTGCGGTGCTCACCCTCGGGCACACTCAGCCCGACGAGGCGCGGGCCAGCCACAGACCGGCCGCGTTTCCGATGGTTCGTGCCACGATCTCCATAGGAGCATTGTGCCTGGGAAACCTGAGTGATGCCAAGATGGGGATATGACTTCAGCGACCCCGCCGACCAGCCAACCGGTCCCGAGCTCCCCTGCCCTGGCCTGAACGACGAGCCCACGACGAGTCCGCATCCGCCCCGTGACGTCGCCGCCCCTGCCTGCCCACGTGCCTGGGGCCCGGCCCGATGCCGCGAGCCCGGTGGAGATCGCTCAGCTCTCCTCCAACGAGCTGCCCTTCCCCGCAGGAGCCGGTGGTCGAGGCCATCACCCGCGCCGTGGTCGGAGTCAACCGCTACCTCGAGATGACCGGCGAGACCCTGACGCAGGCGCTGGCCCGCCGGTGGGGAGTGGAGGCGGCAGAGTCGTCGTCGGCACGGCTCAGTCGCCCTCATCCAGCACCTGCTCGACGCCGTCTGCTGGCCCGGTGACGAGGTCGTCATCCCTGCGCCTTCGAGGCCTCACCCGATCTGTATCGCCGTCGCCGGAGCCAGGGTCTGCGCGTCCCGCTGACCCCGACGCCCGCCACGACGTGCCCGCCATGCTGGCGGCCATCATCCACGCACTGTGTGGTCATGGCCTGCACGCTCAACAACCCCACCGGGACGATCCTGACCGCCCGCGAGCTGGCCGATCTCGCGACCGGTGTGCGCGACGTCGTCGTCCCATTGATGAGGCCTACCTCGACTTCGTTACCGACCCCGAGGCCGGCGACGCCCTCACCCTCCTGGCCGATGCCCCCAACCCGTGGTCTCGCGAACCTTCCAGCGCCCACGCCCTGGCCGGGATGCGCGTGGCTACCTCGTGCGAGCCGGGCCTGGCCGCTGCCATCCGCTCGGTGTCCACACTCGGGTCAACCTGCTCGCGCAGGAGGGCGCGCCGCGGCGCTGGAGGCCGAGCTGGCCCGCACGGCTGAGCGCTCAGCCACCGTCGCCGCCGAGCGCGACTGTCGGGACGCCCTGCGGGCTCAGGGTGGAGGTTCCCGACGCCCAGGGCGCTCTTCTGGCTCTGCGTGGGCGACGACGGCGGCGTTGGTCGAGCACCTCCGTACCGCCGGCATCTCGTCAGCGCCCTTCGTCGGCGAGGGCGTGCGGGTCTCGATCGGGACGACATCGGTAACGTAGAGGGTCCTGGCCGCCGCGGCCGCCTGGAGTGCCGAGCACCGAGACCCGCCGGAGCGGGCGCAGCCGAGAGGGGCGAGGCGGTTACGGCGTCGTCGCACCGAGTGTCAGACTCGAGATGGTCACCAGGAAGGCCACGCATGACGACCTCGACGATGCCCATCGTGCCTGGGCGCAACGGACGGTGGCGCCGGCGCACCAGGCTCCACTGCCACAGCGGCATGACCAGCGAGCGCACGGCCAGCACCGCCCAGAGGGACGGCATGCCCTCACGGCAACAGCCCCGACGAGGCCAGCCAGAACGTCACCACCGCGACCGCCGCGTGCGCCGCCCCGTTCCGGCCAGCAGCACATAGTTGAAGCGCTCGCGGATCATCGACTTGATGAGGGGACCGTCCCGCAGGTGAGGCGGCCGTCAGCGCGGTGACCAGCCACATCCAGGACCAGCCTGTCAGGGCGCCGTTGGGAGAGGTCCTGCGGCGAGTGCTCGGAGTCCCCAGACCCAGAACTGCCCTCACCGCGGACCGCCAAACCGTAGGTGACGGCCGCATGAGGGAGGCAGCCGCCGTCGTCGACAGCCCCGAGATCAGCGAGCGCTCGTGACCGCGCCACACCTGGTGCAGCGATGGCGAACAGCGGCAGAGCTGGTACTGCCCACTGGATGAGGTAGGGCGCCGCGAGCAGGGTGATGAGGGCAGGAAGCCGTCCACCGGTGTAGACCAGGAGCGGCAGCATAATGAGGGCGCGCTTGCGGGCCGAGCGGGTGCGCAGCCACTGCGACCAGGACCAGTAGGTGAGGTAGCTGCCCCACCACGCCGGCAGGAACAGGAGGTTCACCCAGCTGAAGCCGCCCACGACCCAGCCGACGATCGGTGGCGGACCAGCATCGACCAGGCCCCGTGCTGGTTGGGACCCAGGCCTTGCGGCCGGGTTGGCGGCGGATCTGCTCCTGGGTGGGGGCCTGGGACGCCTCGACCTGTCGGGAGCCTGCCGTGGCCAGCATGATGTCGTCCTGCGGGCCGGGGCGGGACTGCTGGGAGGGCGCGGCGTGGTGCGGTGGTGCCGTTCGATACCGGGCCGGCAGCGTTGTCGGGCGAGGTGGAGTCAATGATGTCGGGTGAGGCAGGCGACTGGAGGACGCAGACGGCTCAGGGCTCCCTGCGTGGTCGGCGGACGTGGAGGAGTGCTCGACGTGGTGCTTGGACGGCCTCGACGGGCGGGACTGGCTCACACCCGTCACCCTAGTCGCTCACCCCTGCGTGCGGCCGGGGACTTGTTCTCACAGCCGGGGACGTCTCGCGCGTACGGGCACAGGATTCCTGTCCCCGACGGCGTCGAACGTCCCCGCCCGAGCCGCTGCGGCGGACAGTCAGGTCAGGGTGAGCCGCATCTGGTGCCAGGGCACGCCCCATGGTTCGAGGCGGACAGCCCTCGTCGGCGAGCCGAGGCGCGCGTAAGGGCACTGAGGTCGTCGAGGCAGGTGAGCACCAGACCCCGGCGGCCGGCGCGCGTCGTCTCGATGACGGTGCGCAGCAGGCGGGTGGCCAGCCCCTGCCCCTGGGCGGCCGGCGCTGTGGCGACGCCGAAGATCATCTGCCAGGCCCCGTCGGGGTCGTGCATCGTGGGCGACTCGTACATCTCGTCGCTCAGATTGGGCTCGTTGGTGCACAGGCCGTTGACCAGCGCCAGCAGCGTGCCGCCCTCGTCCTCGATGAGCCAGAAGTGGTCAGCGTAGTGGGCCCATCCGCTCGGCGATCGTCGTCGGGCTGGCGGCCTGCTCGGGTGGGGAAGCAGATGGCCTCCAGGGCGGCCGCCATGGCCGCGTCCTGCGCCTGCTGCGCCGGTGCCGCCCGGGCCGTGCGGATGTGCAGGGTCGTGGAGCCGGTGGTGTCCATGCCCGTATTCTCACCAGTCGGTCGCCCGACGTCGAACAGACACCGTGGCTCCGCGCACCCCGATGCCACGGCCGGGACATCCCTCGTATCGAGGCGTGAACTCTGCTCCCGACGGCGTCGAATGTCTCCGGTGGGAAGACGCAGAGGAGCCCTGCCTGTCAGCGTGGAGGTGGAGATGGGTTCTTTTGGCCGTGATCATCATTCCTTCTGGAGACAGAAGAGAATATGTGTCCGGGAAGGGGAAAATCGATACTGATCCATGTCCATGGCAACCTGCGCCCGTACGATGTCGTGATGATGCTCTGGTCGATCCTGTCGTCCGCCATGCGGATGGCGGAGTTTTCCGCAGGTGTCGCAGCTATCCGTTTGTAAGAAGAGCTGGGGTGTCGACGGTTCCGTTAGCGGCGCGGTCGACTTCAGTTCCCTACTGAGTCGCTGGTCCGCTCGGCGCCGCGGTAGAGGTCGGAGGATCGATGGTTGTTGATTTTCCAGCACGAGTGTCGAAGACGCTGAGAGAAACAGGGTAGATGGGGTGGATACTTGACTGAGCTCCTGGTTCGGTGCTGTGTCGACGGCCCAGGCCGAGATGGTTTGCTGGCTTGCTTCTATCTGAAGAACATCCTGGTAGTTGGTTGAAGGGTCAGTGAGAGGCGCCGTGCTTCCGCTGTCGATGTTCTGCACTGTCAGTTCGTTGTTGTCATCGTCGTGGTGACGATCCACCCGCCTGAGTGATGGTATTTCCGTCTTGTGTCCAAGCGTGTTCCAAGCCTTGGTGATCGATCTTGTGTCTATTGTCTGATGAGGCGCGCAGATATGTCTCCGGGAGACTTTCTACTGATGTCTTTGATTGTGCCTCGGGTTGCTCATTGTCGGTCTTGACGAGAACATTGGTGTGACCGCCGGGTCCTGGGACGACGGTCACGGTGGCATCCAGCGGATCGAGTTCCTTGCCGCTGGTGAGGTCGTAAACTTTGCGATTGATGACGGCCATGGAATCGGTCAACTGTACGGTTGGCGCGTTCTCTGATACTTGGGTATCCACCGCGACTTCGCCGGTATCGGTACGCAGAATGATGACACGGGTCAGAGTGTCATTCAAGCTTTGGGGGGTCATGTCGATGGCGTAGGCGAGCCAGGTGCCGTCAGGTGAGGTGAATGCGGGCTTGTCTGCGTATGTGGAAGTGCTAGTTATACTGGAAGGGTTTGCGGCATATTCCAGGATGTCTGGGCTGGTCGTTGCGAAGCACCAGGTCAAGTCGCCAGTGGAAGGACTGATACCGTAGAGTCCTCTGTTAGTGATGGCTACGGCGTTGTGCTTTCCCGTCAGCAGCTGGTCGACTCTTGTGTCACCGAGATCTCTCCCAAGCGGGTTCCTGAACTGATGGTTGGTCTGCCGTCTTGGCCCGGATCTCATCGACGGTTGGGAATGAGACCTGGTTATTGGCGGCCTTGGTCGTTGATTGGATGAGCGGATCCAGGTGATGATTGATGATGCCGGGGCTCATCGCCGCCAGGGTAGCTACTGTCAGTGCGCTGACGGTGCTCGAGCACAAAGCGCCATCCGCTCCTTGCGGGGGAGCTCGGGAGCGGCATGAGGTTGACTGGATCCTCTCCTGCCCGGTTTGACGACCTTCCTTCGACTCAAGCACATCGTTTGGGAGGCAGTTCTTTTCGGAGCTCATCTCCTGCTTGGAAGCGTCTTCAGTCTTCTGGCGCCGGAGGAGCTTGTGCTCGTCAGGTTGACGCAGCAGCATGCACGACACTGCGGTGACAATAAAGCAAGTCCAGGCGGTGAATAACCAACCTACTATCGTTGGAACAGTGTTAGATGAGGCAACGACTGATATCTCCTCGGTTCTGACCTTCCCGGCTAGAATTAAGGTTGCGATGAAAGGAGAGCGGTCACCAGGGAGAAGTCATCGGCGATCCATTGCTGGCTCGTTCTCAGCAACCACGTGCACAGGGCGATGGCTATGATAGCCGTGATCGCATAGACGCGCATGGAACCCATCGCCATGGACAACGGGGAGTGCAGCCAGACGATGAAGGCGCCAACGTGCAGGGCTACGGTCGCAAGGCCAGCGGCCCAGCAGATTCCGCTGAGAATGCTACGTATGATCCACCGCTCCTGCTTGGGAGGTGAAGTAGTTGAGCCGGATCGCGGGGAAAGTTTGCTCAGTGCCGCATCATCATCTTTCATACGACAAGTTTTAAGTCTCTGAGTTCGGTTGGCAATGGGGATGGCGACCCTATGACGTCGTCGATCCGTCTGAGGTGCCTGTCTGAGCAGAGGATTGATCAGCTGCCCGTAACCTGGTGAGTCGATCGTCGTACGCCTGCAGCATGCATGAGAGGATGGCGGCGATCAGGCTGATCCAGGCGGCTGTGAGGTGCTCGACTGATGGGGGTGTTGTGTCAGAATCTGATAACCCTATGGGTTTTATCCACCAGTCCTGGATGCAGGTGACCACGATAAGGGTAAAGGTTGCTGTTGGATAGTTATCGCTGTGCGGCGGCCTCGGCCGGTAAGGACGAAGCAGCCACCCACATAGTGTCACGGTAAAGACCAGGACGATCATGTAGCAGTACAGGAGCCACATGATGTCCGATGAATGTGGCGCGTACGCGCACACGATGAGGGCACCGAAGTGCAGGGCGACGGTCGTGGAGATAGTCAACCAGATCATCCCGATGAGGAGGCTTCTGCATGGGCTGCTGCGAGTTCCTGGTGTGGAGATGGAACGGATGGGCTGAGTTTGCGAGACGAGGTTGGTTGGTTCTGAGTTGTATTTTCATGTCGAAACCCTCCAACCTTTCAGAAAGACTTGATCTGTGTCCGACTGTCGCTTGGCAGAAACTACTCTCCCTTCGGGGCATAGGACGGTGTCGCGAACCTTATTCTCCAGAAGAAGGTTGTGGACTTTCTTCCAAGGCGCCTTGGCCCCGTTCTTGAGTATCACGTCCCCTCTTCTTGTCCCGTCGGGACGGCGAGTTTGTCTCTGAAATCTTCTGAACGTCTTCCGGTCACGGAGAATATCAGGGGATCTACGATCCCGATACCGATCCTGCCCGTTACGTTTTGGTCGCTCTCCTGATGATTAAAAGCACATCATGAATGCTCGACTGATCGACGGCTGTCACTTCTTCTGTCCGTGGATCGAACACGGACAGCGTCGGAGATACAGTCGATCTGGATCGGCGTCGGTCAATTCTCCATTCTTGCTCGTATCAGCCATCCACACGGCGATGGCCTGAGAACTTACTTGCATCAAGATCACCTTCTTGCTTTGATTTCCAAAAGATATAGTTCTTCCGGTATCGATATTCTGGATGGCTTCTCTCCGTTACTGTCGGAGGTGACGATCCAGCCGCCGGATGAGACGGGCTGGCCGTTGATTGTCTGCGCGTTCTGCATCGTGGCCGTCTGCGGTTGACCCTCGGAGATATGCCCTCAACCGATACCGAGCTCGACGGAAGCGACTCGGGAGTAGTCGCTCGTTCGGCTGAGTATGCGCGCATGTCCTCGGGGCCGGCAACAACGTTCGTTTCGGAATCCAAGGGCGAGCTCTTCGCCGTCGGCAATGTTGTAAACACGTCGATTGATGATGGCGTTGGAATCAGTCAGCTGCACCGTCGGAACCGCTCCAACGACCTGGCTATCCACAGACACTCGCCCCGTGTCGGTGTTGAGCACGATGACGCGGGTGATGGTCTCGGGACTATCGTGGCCGTTCGTCTCGGTCGGGGTGATGTTCACTGCATAAGCCAGCCAGGCTCCGTCGGGGGAAGTGAAGGCCTCATGCCCCGCGTAGATGTTCACTCCGCGGAGCGAGGCTGAGGAGTCGGTGTCGGATGAGGGTGAAAGCGCCGCCGTCGCGAAGCACCATGTGCTTCTACCAGTGGAGGGATCGACCCTCGTAGACGCCGTTATCGGTGACGGCGATCGCCCCCTGGATCCGGCGAGCAGCTGTTTGACAGTTAGTGGTTCTAGCGGAGTCTCCCAAGCCGGTTCCGACGGCGGCGATTGCTGCTGCGCCCCGGCTTGAAGTTGAGCGACGGTCGGGAAGCGAGCATGACCGCTTGATGCTGCGACCGTTGTTCTCAAGAGCGGGTCCAAGCGGTGATTGATGTCCGCGGGGGCCGTCGCGGCCAGAACGACCACTGCCACCGCTCCGATGACGCCCGCACCCATATGCTTCACCTCGATTGCTGCGGGAGGGCTGAGCTGAGGCTCGCCGTCGGAGTCGTCTGAGGAGTTCTTGAGCGAAGACGCGGAGAAGACCCGGTCGCACGTAGGGCGAGATGTGTCAGCATCGCAGTAACGAGGCAGATCCATGCAGCTGCCAGTCTGCCCACGACCTCAGGCACCGTTCCCGTTTCCTGGATGATCTTGCCGGTCTCCGCCACGGTGAGCGTGCACCCGATAAGGCTGAAGAAGGCCAGGACGCCCGCAGTGCCGAAGACATCGCTCACGGTCTGCTTTCGAAGCGCAGCCCAGATCATTGCGTACCGAGCTGAGCAACGCCGATCTCCCCGATCACGATGAGCGGCGTTGTTATCGCCATCGACAATGGCGAGCGCAGGGAGGAGACGACCGTGCCGGCAATCAGGGCGAGCATTGCGACCGCCGAGGCCAGACCGACACCGATGAAGAGATCTGCACCAGTCGGCGCCCCCGTCGGGGAGACGAGGCGGGCAGGCCTGATTCTGGGGCGGGCGGGGTTGCGCTTGTCATCGTCCTTCATGGAATCAGCGTCCAGCGACGTCCCACCGTGGACAATGGGGACGAGGGCCCAACGGTGCAGCTGACTATCCCGTCCTGTACAGAATGGTGCGGCTGCGGTCCTGGTCGTATCCGCTCCGTTCCTCTTCGAAGTCGGTGTTCACCCTCGATTCCGACAACGATGATGCGTCCAGCGTCCCTGTAGCTCGTGCGCGGGTATTCGATTGAGATGACGGCGTGCGGCGGTTGGGGTTCGTGATGACTCGAGGATCGGTGTCGTCGTCAACCCTCGAGAATGTCGCGCCTGCGCGCCGATATCTCCATAGCGTGGAGCCGTCGATGGGGGTGAGCCCTCCTCAGATCATGAGCAGCGGGCCCACCACCCCGGCGATGACGATCCAGGAACCAGGCGGCAATGGACCCGACGGCCGGAGGCATTCGATTCCGCCGGGAACAGGAATCCTGCACCTATGCGCTGGAATGCCTCCGGCCGTGGTAAGGGGCGTGTGGGTCGGGGTGCTCCGGCACCTCGAGCCCTGGTGCCTCCGTCAGCCGCCCAGGGGCCGCGGAGACCACCTGCTTGGCCTCCTCCTGGACCTGGGCCAGGTGGTCAGCGCCCTTGAAGGACTCGGCGTAGATCTTGTAGACGTCCTCCGTGCCCGAGGGGCGGGCGGCGAACCAGGCGTCCTCGGTGGTGACCTTGAGCCCGCCGATGGCGGCCCCGTTACCGGGCGCGTCGACCAGCCGGGCGGTGATCTCCCTCGCCGGCCAGCTCGGTGGCGGTCACGTCCTCGGCGGCCAGGGCGGCGAGCTTGGCCTTCTCCTCCTTGGTGGTGGCGGCGTCGATGCGCGCATAGGCGCTGGCGCCGAAGCGCTCCACCTGCTCCTCGTGCAGCTGGGAGGGGGACTTGCCGGTGACGGCGATGATCTCGCTGGCTAGCAGGGCCATGATGATGCCGTCCTTGTCCGTGGTCCACACGGTGCCGTCCTTGCGCAGGAAGGAGGCTCCCGCGTCTCCTCGCCCCCGAAGCCGATCGAGCCGTCGAGCAGCCCGGGCACGAAGTGCTGAAGCCCACCGGCACCTCGATGAGGGCGCGGCCGATCGCTGCGGCCACCCGGTCGATGAGGCTGGAGGAGACCAGCGTCTTGCCCACGGCGGCATCGGCGGGCCAGCCGGGCCGGTGGGTGAAGAGGTACTCGATGGCCACGGCCAGGAAGTGGTTGGGGTTCTGCGAGTCCGCCGTCGGGGTGACGATGCCGTGGCGGTCGGAGTCGGCGTCGTTCCCGGTGGCGACGTCGTGGGGGTCCTGCCCTCGGCGTCGGGCGTCATCTTCTCGCGCAGCGAGGCCATGGCGATTGGGGAGGAGCAGTCCATGCGGATCTTGCCGTCCCAGTCCAGGGTCATGAAGTGCCAGGTCAGGGTCCACCTCGCTGACCACCGTGAGCTCCAGACCGTAGCGCTCGCCGATCGCGCCCCAGTAGTCCATCGAGGCGCCGCCCAGCGGGTCGGCCCGATGCGCACACCGGCCTCGCGGATCGCGTCGAGGTCGATGACGTTCTCCAGGTCGGCGACGTAGGGTCTCCAGGTGGTCGTGCTTGATGACGTAGGGACCGTCGAGCGCCTCGGTGAACGGGACGCGGGGACGTCCCTGCCAGCCCGAGGCCAGCAGCTCGTTGGCGCGGTCGGCGATCCAGCTGGTGGCGTCCGATCCGGCCGGGCCGCCGGTGGGCGGGTTGACTGCAAGCCGCCGTCGCGCGGTGGGTTGTGGGAGGGGTCTCACGATGCCGTCGGCCAGTCCCGGCCCGGCGGTGCGCACGCCGGCCTCGGTGCCGGCGCCGTTGGGCCAGGAGGATGGAGTGCGAGACGGCCGGGGTCGGCGTGTAGGGAGCCGCGCGCGTCAACGGCGGTCGTGACGCCGGCGCCCGAGAGCACCTCGACGGCGGTGCGCCAGGCCGGCTCGGACAGGGGCGTGGGTGTCGCGCCCCAGGTAAAGGGTGCCGTCGGTGCCCTGGGAGCGGCGGTACTCCACGATGGCTGCGGTCGTGGCCACGATGTCGCCTCGTTGAAGGCGGTGTCCAGGAGGAGCCGCGGTGCCCGGAGGTACCGAAGACGACCTTCTGGGCCGGGATGGTCGGGTCGGGGACGAGGTCGTAGAGGCGGAGACGACCTCGTCGACGTCGATGAGGTCTTCGGGCTGTGCTGGCTGTCCTGCGCGTGCGTGCATGGGGCACAGTGTGTCACGTACCACTGATTGAATCAGCCCGTTTCGCTGTGCGAAACACTGGCCGTTCCGAGGCCGGGACGTGGTGATCGGCGGGGCGCCGTGTCCGACGACGACGGCGTTATGGGAGGCTCGCCGCGAGGGCCGTCGTGAAGTGCCGTAGGTCCCGGGCGGTGGGGCGGGCGCGGTCTTGACGGCACCGTGCCCCGCGCATGCCGTCGGTTGGCGGCGGGCGAGAGGCTCGGAGCTCCCCGCTATGCAGGAATCCAATCCAGGATGTCGACGTTATTGCGGTCCGCCAGCCACAGCTCGGCCCGTCTGACCCGGTTGCCCATGATGAGCAGCGAGCCGCGTACCGCGTGCGGCACGTTCCCTGAACAGCCTGTAGGTGTCTCCCCGGCGTCGACCCCGATACGGTCCTGGCCCAGCAGATGCAGACGCATCGCCGGGCGGGATGGATTGGCGGTCAGCGCCTGCCATGCCTCGGCCGGTATCCCCTGCGGCAGGAGGCCAGCCATGTCGGCGGCGTACTCGCCCGGGCTCCTGACCCACCGACGCGATGACGACGTCGAGGTGATGGTCCTCGAGCAGTACGGACAGCCGCTCCCTCTGATCTGTGTCCACGCACAGACGGGTCCACCCCTATGGCACCCCGGGCCTGGTCCTGCTCCGAGACGTTGATCCAGTGCAGCGAGCCCGTGGCCGATCCAGGTCGATGACACTCCGGTTGTCGCGCTTGATGATTCGGGAGGAGGCGTTCCGCATGAGGGTTGGGAAGGCGGCGACCGTGGACGTGGATGAGCTCGCTGACATTGAGCTCGGGCATGCCGGCGGCGCTTGTGGCCTCAGGTGAGAACCCGTTGCTCTTGAGCTGCTTGCGCTCGCGGCCGCCCCGACGAAAAACCGGTGCGCATGAACCCGGCGCCCATCAGATAGCTTCCGGCACCGCGCGCGTGAGGACGGGCGGCGAAGGCGGTGGCGAGGGTCCGGGCGAGGGGTGCCCGTGATCCGCGGTCCGGCGTCGACCGGGGCTGATCGTCCGGCGTCAAGCGCAACAGGCCCGGAAGGCGGTCGACGCCGAGACGCTGGGAGGTCTGGGTGGCCGTGCGGGCGGCGGCCCGGCTCGTGTCGGCCGCGGCCTGGGATACCGTGTCAGCGGCCTTGGCGGCGCCGGAGGCTGCCTGTCCGGCGAGGCTGCGGGCCTGGGCGGTCAGGTCGTCGCGCGAGGGGATGCTGGGCAGCTTCACGGGGGATCGCTTCAGGCATGGGAGCGAAGCGGGAGTGAGCCGACCGGATGCTGTCGACCGTTCCCCGAGTCTCAGGAAGCAGGCGAAGCGAGGGACATGGGTAGTCTGGCCCGGGCGTCGGCGCTGCTGCGCTGCCACCCGGGCCGCCGCTCCGCTCATCAGGGCGCGGCCGAACCCCAGTGTCCAGGAGGAACGAGGAACCATGACCGTCAGCCGTATCGCCACGACCAGCGCCCCCGCCGCCGTCGGCCCCTACTCCCAGGGCGTCTCGACCGGCCAGGAGGCCGGCTCGCTCGTCTTCGTCTCCGGCCAGGTGCCGCTCGACCCGGCCACCGGCGCCCTCGTCGAGGGCGACATCCAGGCCCAGGCCGAGCAGGTCCTCAAGAACGTGGGCGCCATCCTGGCCGAGGCCGGGCTCGGGTACGACGACGTCGTCAAGACCACGGTCCTGCTCGCCGACATCGCCGACTTCGCCGCCGTCAACGAGGTCTACGCCCGCTACTTCACCGGTGAGACCCTCCCGGCCCGGGCCGCCTTCGGCGTGGCCGCCCTGCCTCTGGGGGCCGGCGTCGAGATCGAGGCCATCGCCGCCCGGTCCTGAGCCGGCCCGATCGAGAGCTATCCCCGAAGCCACGCCGACACTCGCGAGACCGGCGCCGGTCGCACGGGTGAGAACTCAGAACCGGCCGCGTCGGACGGGCGCTGCCCCGCCCGGCACGGGGCGTCTGACCCCTGCCGGTGGGCCGACCCTGCTCACTAGGCTCTTTCCCGGTTCCACGTCCACGGGTGTCCCCTTGTCGGGGACGCCCCGTGTTGCTCTCCCATGGTGTGGTGGTGCCTGCGGGGAAGGATGAGGCGCGGTGGGTGACCCATGGGGCCACCAGCCGACCAGGCCGCAAGGGACGATGAGAGGAAGACGATGCCGCCCACGCACCTGCCCCTCATTGTTCGTCTCGGCGGGATCCGCTCGCTGCTGGCCTTCTCAGCAGTCGTGACTGCCGCCCTGGCGGCAGTGCTCTCACCGGTGGCTGCGGCGGCGTGGGCGCCCTTCCTCCTGCCGCCCTCGATCGTGCTGCTTCTTCTGGGTGCCGGCGGCATCGGCTACTACCCTGTGGCGCGGCTTCAACGCGCGCCACCTGGCCGAGCAGGCTCTGGGCCACTACTCGCGGGTCACCTACGACTACGAGGCCACCGAGCTCCAGGCCCGTCTCGTTCCTGAAGGCGAGACCCATGGGGCCCGGGTGATGGCCGGCTACCGCTGGTTCCGCGACGAGTACGACAGCCTGACCCGGACGTGGCAGGACCTCGGCAGCCCCCGGGGCACCCAGTGGTTCGAGCCGGGGATGCTCGGGAGGGTCACCGAGCTCGCGCGGCGCTGCGCGGCACTGGACTCGACCGATGACGCGATCGCCGGCAGTGCCGCGTTTCTGACCCTGTCCTCCAGCTGGGAAGCAGATCTGGTACAACGAGCAGCGGCCGGTTCTCCAGGACCTGGGCCTGCTCTCAAGCCTGTGCCAGCAGATCGACTGCCTCGCCTTCGCACCCGGCGGCACGGTGGAGGCGCGCGAACAGGTCCGTGCCCATCATCAGCGGCTCACCGAGATGACCGCCGAGGCTGTCAGAGGGCCGGCTGCAACCTTCGGCTGCTCTCGACGAGCCTCGCCTGGATCGCGGCCGACACCCGCCGGTCGGTGAGCGTCTTGTCACTGCATGCCGCCAGCACCGGGCCGGCCCTCAACGCGTTCGACGCCGGAGCTCGCCGGTACCTGAGTGTCGGCACGGGATATCCCCGGGTTGGGACCCTCCCGGGCACCTGATACCGGCAGAGGACCCGGCTCGGACTCTCCGAGGCGGGTCCGCCACTCAGCCTTGCAGCAGTTAATCCTCTACGTCCGCAGAAAGAAAGGGAAGAGCAGATGAAGCACATGAAACAGTCCGGCATCGTCGGGCTCGGCGGAATCTGGTCGGTGACGGCCTTCGTCGCCAATGTGGTGGTGAGCCTGGCCCTCATCGCCGTGCTGCCGGTCATGGTCATCTGGCCCTTCGGCGGCAGCCACCACCCCAGCGTGGAGGTCCATGACGAGGCCGGGATACTCCAGAGCGAGCCACTGGCCAAGGAGATCCAGGCGATGCGCTTCCGCCAGGACGTCCACGTCGCCGTACTCACGGTCCCGGGCTGGGATGTCGACAACCTCAACGACTCGGTGCTGGAGTACGCCCGCTCGCACGCGGGTAACACCGACGTCCCGTGGATCTCGACGTCGAACTCCAACTACTGGAGCGATGGCCTGGTGATCCTGGCGGTCGCCCCGGAAGCGCGCAAGGTGGGCTGCTACTTCGGTGAGGACGTCGCGGTCCCCCTGGAGCAGCAGGCCGCCATCCAGGACGCCGCCAAGAACCAGTACCGGCAGGCCGACTGGTACGGGGGAACCGTCTCCATGGCGGCCAAGACCGCCGACGTCATCGGCCGGCCCGGCGGTGGTGACGTGGGCACGACCTACATCCTGCCCGGAATCTCGGCGCTCGTGGGCTTAGCCTGGCTCTCGTACTACCTGTGGCGCGGCTTCACGGCGCGACGCCGGGCGCGCGAGGCGCTGCGCCACTATTCGCAGGTCACCCACGACTACGAGACCACCGAGCTCCTGGCCGGCACGATTCCCGAGGACGAGCCGCACGGGGCCCAGGTCATGGCCCGCTACCGCTGGTTCCGCAGCGAGTATGAGAAGGTCACCCGCTCCTGGCAGGACTTCGGCAACCCCTACCGCGCCCAGTGGTTCAGCATGCCGGTGCTGGGACGGGCCACCGAGCTGGAGAAGCGCTCCGAGCTTCTGGACTCCCTCGACGACGTCATCGCCAACACCGCGACCTTCCTGAGCCTGTCGCCCGGCTGGGACCGAGTCTGGAGCAACGAGCAGGGGCCGGTTCTGAGGACCTGCAGTCGCTGCGGCGGCTGTGTCACGAGATCGACAGCTCCGACGCCGTCGAGAGCGGCTCGATCGCCGAGCGCAGCAAGGAGGAGCGGGAGTGGGTACGCTCCCGCAAACAGCGCCTGGACGACATGACCTCCAGTCTGGAGGACGGTTCGCTCCAGCCCTCGGCCGCACTCGACGAGCTCGACGAGATCGCCAGCGAGACGAAGACGAAGGCCGCCCGGCTCGCGCGCGAGGCCATCGACGCCGACACCTCCAGCTACGCCGACGAGCGCCGTCGTCGCTACGACGACTCGAGCTCGTCCAAGGAGGCCGCCTATGCCGGCTACTGGTACCTGGGCGGCGGGCACGGCAGCTACAACCCGCACTCGACGATCCGACTCAACCCCTCCTCGCCGGCCATCTCCGCCATCGGCTCGTCCAGCTCGGGCTCCGGCGCCGGCGGGTCCTTCAGCTCCTTCACCCCGGTCTCCGACCTGGTGGTGGGCTACAGCTCGGCCTCCTCCTACACGCCGTCGAGCAGCTCCGGCTCCGGGTCCAGCTTCTCGGGAAGCAGTTTCTCCGGCGGCTACAGCGGTGGCGGCTTCTCCGGGTCCGGCTCATCCTCGAGCTTCTGAGGCGGGCCAGGCGCTGGTCGGTGTCCGAAGGCGCGAGCGGGAGAAGGGGCCACGAGCTGCCGTGAGCCGCGTCATGGGGCGCCGACGGGCCGTCGTCGGCCTGGGAGCGGCGTGGGCCGACCGGTAGTCTGGCGGCCATGTCGAAGAAGAAGCGCCACGGGCGCCGTCCGGCCGCGGCCGCCAAGCCCCGCAAGCAGAGCATTGAGTTCGTCGCCCGCCCCTTCGCCGGCCTGCCGGCCGAGGAGGACCTCGTGGCGATGGCTCAGATCATCCCGGCCGCCACGGCTACGGTGCGTCTGACCGAGGACTACGGCGGCGTGCAGGTCCAGCTCGTCACGCTCCTGCCCGAGTTCGTCCAAGGGCTCAAGCGCTCCGACGGCGAGGTCCTGGTGGCCATGCAGACCTCCATGCACTCCGGGGACGCCTCCCGCGACGTCGCCGCCGCGCTCCTGGCCACCCTCGAGCTGCCCGAGGGCCAGGCGCTGCGCTCCGACGGCCTGCCCGAGCCCGGCCCACGCCTCCAGGACATCCTGGACACCAGCGAGCCGCCGGCCGTCTCCGTGCGCGAGACCTTCGACTTCTGGGTCGACCCCCAGGCCGCCGGCGACAACGAGCAGACCCGCCAGGTCATCGAGGAGGCCATCGAGCGGGCCAAGGACGAGATCGCTCCGACCCGGCCCGTGCCCGGCGTCGAGCACGCCTACTGGTGCCGCCTGGGTTCCAAGGAGTTCGTGCGTTGGGTGCGCGGGGAGGACGAAGACGAGTTCTTCAACGCCTTCGCCCGTATCTACGCTGCGCGCGAGTCCGACCTGGAGGAGGGGGCGCGTTTCGTCGGCGCCTTCCGAGCCAACGGCGTGGCCATCCCCGTGTGGGAGCTCGTGCCCGGCACTGAGGCCGAGGAGCTCACCAAGCCGCTGCAGGCCATGGGCAAGCGCCTGGACGCCGCACTGGCGGACGAGAGTCCCCTGACCCCCGAGGTCCGCCGCGCCAAGGCCGGCATCATCTCCCGCCAGGTCAACCTCTGATCCGTCTCCTCGTGGCCGGGGACGTCTCGCGCGTACGGGGGCAGGATTCCTGTCCCCGACGGCGTCGCACGTCCCCGGCCGCGGTTTGGTAGACGGGGCCGGGGTACGCGGCTCAGGTCTCGGCGATGCGCAGGCGCCGGCGCGTCACGCGCGGCAGGCCGCGTCCGTAGAGGGTGCCCTCCTTCGCCTTGACGGCGGCGACGAGCACGAAGCTGAGTGAGATGAGCAGCGCCCAGCTGCCGAACTTGCCTGCGTGCACCAGGTGCCAGCCGTCTGCCTGGTCGGGATAGCGCCAGGCGCTCAGCGCCGTGGCCAGGTTCTCCGCTAGCCAGAGGAATCCCCCAATGAGGATGAAGGCCACCGTCGTCGGCATCCAGTAGCGCTCCCCGCCGACAGTGAAGTGGACGGCGCTTCCCCACAGGGTGATGAGGAAGCCGGCGGCGATGACCCAGCGCAGGTCGATGATGACGTGGTGGGTGAAGAAGTTGAGGTAGGCGGCCACGGCCAGCAGACTCACCGGCCACCACCGAAAGCCGCCCACGTGCAGGTCGAGGCGCCGGAAGGCTTGGCAGATGTAGGAGCCGACAGAGGCGTACATGAAGCCGGAGAAGACCGGCACCCCGCCGACACGCACCACCCCCGCGTCCGGATAGGCCCAGGAGCCGGTGTGGACCTTGAACACCTCCAGCGCCAGCCCGATGAGGTGGAAGGCGCAGATGACGCCGAGCTCGCGCCAGGTCTCCTGCTTCAGGGCCACGAAGGCGATCTGCACAACGACGACGTAGATCAGCAGGGCGTCGTAGCGGGCGATTGGCGGATCCGTGCAGTTCCAGATCAGGGCACTGACCGCGAGCCCAACGAAGATGGCGATGGCGAAGGCGCAGCAGGCCAGTTCCAGGAGGGCGAACTGGACCAGGCGGCGGGGGAGCAGCCGCCACCGACTCAGCGGAAGGCGCGCGGTGTCAGGCACGACCGAAGTATGCCGCACCTTGATGTCGCCCTGGCGGACGAGAGCCCTGTAACCCCCGAGGCCCGCCGCGCCAGGGCCGGCATCTCCTGCCAGGTCAACCTCTGACCAGTTCCCATCACCGCCGGATCGAGCGCAGTGCTCGCTTGATGATCCGTTCAGTGGCTGGGGTGGGCGACTCCTCCTGCCAGCGCTCGCAGAGCCCAATGGCCCAGGTGGGCTGTGTCTTGGAGGCGTCGTGTACCCAGTTCGCCACTGAGTCCTGCACGTAGCGGGAGGAGTCGGCACGCAGCGGCTCGAGTAGCGGAAGGCCCCGCTCGGGCTCCTCCTTGAGCGCGGGGATGTGCCGTGCCCACACACCGCGTGGACGTAGCGCCTCGCTGGCGAAGCGCCGAATGCGCTCCGAGGGCTCTGAGGTCCATGGCTGCAGCGCGCGGATCGCCTCGTCGAGTTGGGGTGCCAAGTGCGGACGCACCGCCATCCATGACCACTCGCGCACTCCGAAGTGCGGATCATCCGCGGCCGGTCTTGCCAGGGTTAACAGCGTGTCGACGTCGGCGTCCTTCTCCTGGGAGACCAGGGCGAAGACTGCCCAGCCCCGGACGGTGTCAGCCGGGTGGTCGGCGAGGTCCAGGCAGGCAGAGCGGCCAAGGTGTGCATGCAGTGCTTCTCCCATGGCCTGCATGCGAGCCAGGATGCCGAGTGAGTCGGCGTGCTTGGCCGCTTCAACCAGCTCCTCGGGTGCATCTGGCACCACCTGCGTCAGAAGTGCGGAGTGGGTGATGGCCAGGATCTCTGCCAGTGTTCGGGACTCGTCTCGTCCGAGTTCAGATCGGCTTGGCGCTCTGCGGCGATACTCGCGGCGGGGCTCATACGTCACTTCACCGCGAGGCGGGCCACGCGCTTGAGATGCTTCTTGTGCTGGCCTCGGCTGGCCTTGCCCACCTTGCCGAAGTTGACCCACGACCGTCCGTGCATGCCCAGCTGCTTGAGGGCGGCGCCCAGGAACACCGAGCCGACGTAGTTGCCGCAGAACCGGCGCAGGTACCAGGTGGGGGAGGTCGAGGTGGTGAGTACCAGGACCTGCTGGACGTGGCCGAGGTGGCCCTTCACCCCCGAGGACGTCGCGTGGTACGCCCAGCGCTGCTTCATGATCTTGTCCACGAAGCCCTTGACGATGGCGGGAACGTCACTCCACCAGATCGGGCAGATGAAGATAATGCGCGAGGCCCCCTCGATGAGCTTCTGGTAGTGGCTCACCAGCGGGTCCAGCGTGCCGCCCTCGCTGAACAGGGCCAGCTCCTCGGCGGTGTAGCGCGGGTCGAAGCCATCGGCGTAGAGGTCGACGACGTCGTAGGGCCGGCCGGCCTTGTCCAGGGCGGAGGTGGCGGCCTCGAGCACGGCGTGGTTGAAGGAGCCGTCGTAGGGGTGGGCGTAGACGATGAGGGTGCGGTCGCCCGTTGTCTTGAGGGTGTTCTTGGCGGTCATGAGCTGTCTCCAATCGTGACGATGGCGCGCAGGGCTGCGCGGATGAAGGCGGCGTCAGCGTCGGTGGCGCCGGCGGCGATGAGCTGGGTGTAGCCCTGAAGGCAGGACCACACCAGGAGGTGAAGCGGTTCCGGCTCGGTTCCTCGCTGCGCGGCCAGGCGCTCCGCCTCGCCACGGGTCAGTGCCAGCAGCGGGTGCTCCTCCGGGCGGTCGAGCGCGGCGATGGCCGCGGGGCTGACCTGATTGAACTCGAAGAGTCGCGGGTGCTCGGCGGCCAGGTCCACTAGGAGGGAGCCGATGCCGACGAGCGACTCGATCGGATCATCCTGGATCAGGAGGACGGCACGCTCGCCCAGCGAGGTGGACAGCTGGCGCGCCGCAGCCTCGAAGAGGCTGGTCTTGGACGGGAAGTGCTTGTAGCAGGCGGGCGTGGTCACCTGGCAGGCACGAGCCACGCCGCCCAGCGTCACCTCGCTCCAGCCGTGGGTCTCGATGAGGTCCAGGGTGGTGTCGATGAGTCGCTGACGGGTGTCCGTGCTGCGCCGGTCTATCTTCACACTAGATAGGTTAACTCAGTTAACCTATCTGTCAAGGTGGGAGCCGAGATGTCGGGGGTGTCGGGGTGCTACAGGTCGGGGTCTTCGACTCCCGAGACAGTGGCGATGGGCGCACTCCTTCGATGATGTGCTCACGCAGCCCCGGCGCCCAGTCGGGCTGCCCATCTGCGTTGCAGGTGTCATGACAGAAACCCTTAGAAGTCATGAGGCGTCACGGTCCGACTGTCGCTGTCAACCCTGAACGACCAGCATGTGGTCGGTGCGGGATCTGAGGGGTGGCGCTCAGAGGGCGGGTGAACCTCTTGTTAACGTTACCAACCGCGGTAGCGCAACGACGTCGGCGAGTTTCTGAGAGTGCTTCTGACCTGCGCGGATATCGGTATGGGTGAACCTCGGGGGTCAGGACCTTGACACTGCTGGCGCAGCGACCTTGAATCATCTCAAGTCCATCACAGAACGACGAGCGCCTGGCCGGGCCGTCCCGGTCTGTCCGGTACGAAGGGAGCACTGATGACGCGCACCGCTTGCGGCTCCGCACCGCGGTCGATGCTGATGCGCATCAGCCTCCTGCGCTCCTGCCGGCAGGTCAGCTGGCGCCATCGATGCCCCTCGACCGCTACTTGGTGATCATCTGAATCACCTGCTGACCATCTGCTGACGCCTTCGGGTGTCTGGCCGGCCGGAGGGCTCCTGCTCTCCCCGTCTGCCGCCGGTGCCGCCGGGGGATCCGCTCGGGCTCGTCGTTGAGTCTCGTCAGTCGGACTCCAGATCAGCGTCAGTTCCCAACGGCGCCCGCCGCCCTCGGGTAGGCCGGGGCCGCCCCCACTCATCCAATCTTGTTCGCCGTTAGATCCGCGACGCCTATGGACCTTTGTTCCGGTTCCTGGCACCCTGGTGAAACGGCAGCGTCGCCGCCGGGCCCGCCCGCCATGCGGCGAGCGAAGCGAAAGGCCTGTTTGTCATGACTACCGACCCCGTGAACCGACACCACATCGACACAACCGTTCCCTCCGCCGATTCTCATGAGCAGGACACCCGGACCGGGACGGCTGACATCACCCCTGCGCCGGTCACCAGCCCGGTGAGCACCGGACCTCCCGACCGTCCACCGGTCTATCCGCAGCACCCGAACTCGGGAACCTGGCATCCCGTCAGCCCCTCCGGTGCTCCCGTGAGCGTGCGCGAGGTGGAGGCAGCGGCCTCTACGGCCCCCGCCGCGCATACCTCCGCCCATGCCGCCTCTCGCTCCTCTGTGCACTCGCCCTCGGAGACCGCCGCTGCCGGCGTTGTTCTGCGTGATCTGGCCGATGAGTACGCCCTGCTCCTGTGCTCCTACGATCCCGAGGCGGCCGCCCGTACCGGCATGCCCTGGCGGGGCCATTCTGCCCGACTACTCGCCCGCGGGCCTGGCCGAGCGTCTCAACGCCGAGCGCTCCCTGCGCCACCGCGTGGCTGCTGTCGATCGTTCCACTGGCCCCGACGAGCTCCTGCGCCGCCACCTCCTGGAGCGCCTGGAGACCTCCATCCAGTTCATCTCCGCCGGGGAGGAGGGTGGGAACCTCGGGTTCCTCTCATCGCCCTTCCAGCGGATCGCCCGCCAGCTGCACCGGCCCCCCGAGGCCCCTGACCGCGTCGGCTCCGAGGAGGCTGATCTCGCTGAGGCCGAGGCCAAGTGGGAGGACGCCTGGGACCTGCACCGCACCCGGCTCGAGGCGCTGCCTGCGGCCCTGGAGGGGCTGGCCGCCTCCTTGGCCGCCTCCGCCGAGGCCGGCGCCATCGCGCCGCGCAGCCAGGTCGACGTCGTTGCCGGACAGGCGCGCGACCTCGCCAGCCGCCGCACCCGGGCCCTGCCCGAGGACCTGCCGGCCACCCTGCACGTCCAGCTGCAGGAGGCCGACGTCGCCGCCCGCCGCGCCGCCCTGGACTTCGCCTCGCACCTGCGTACCACGTTCTCACCGCGTGCGCCGCAGGCCGAGGGCATTGGTCCGCAGCGCCACGCGCTGTGGATGCGACGCATCCTCGGGACCCGGGTGGACCCCGAGGAGACCTACACCTGGGCCACCGGGGAGCTGGGGCGGGTCATCGCCGAGCAGGACGCCATTGCCGTCGACATCCTCGGCCCCGGTGCTGACGCCGATGACCTCAACCGGCACCTGCGCGCCGACCCGACTCGCGCCCTGAGCCCCGGGGACTACACAACCTGGGCGCAGGAGGTGGCCGATGAGGCCTGGGACGCCGTCGTCGGTCGGGTCCTTGATCCTCCCGACGGCCTGGGCCGTCCGTGGGTGCGTCTGGGTGAGCCCGGAGCCGGTGCGGTCCACTACGAGGAGCCGCGCGGAACCGGTGGGGAGCGACGGCCCGGCATGGTCCTGCGGTCGCTGTCCGACGGCGAACGGCTCGTGTGGCCATGGATGGAGCGGACCACGGTCCTGCACGAGTCGGTCCCCGGGCACCACGTCCATGTCGGCGCGCACGCCACCAGCACCCGGCTGACCGCCTGGCAGCGCTACCTGGGCTCTGTGCCCGGCTGTGACGAGGGCTGGGGCCTGTACGCCGAGTCCCTCGCAGACGAGCTCGGGCTCATGCCCACGCCTGAGGACCGCTTCGGCCGCCTGGCAGCACGCCGCTGGCGCCTGGCTCGGGTACTGGTGGATCTGGGCGTGCACTCCCGGCTGCCCGTGCCCGACGGCGTCGCGGCTCTTCCCGGCGCGAGCCGGGAGTGGAACCGAGCCACCGTGACCGCCGTGCTGCGCCACCACACCGTGATCTCCGAGGGGCGCCTGCGCTTCGAGGTCTCGAGGCATCTGGGGTGGCCGGCCCAGCCGCTGGCCTACGCGGTCGGCGAGCGGGTCTGGCAGGCCGGCAGGCGCAGCGCCCAGGCGCAGGCCCGTGCCGAGGGTGGTGAGCTGGATCTGCGGGCATTCCACAACCGGGGCATCGACCTGGGCAGCGTGGGGCTCGATCTGCTCGCAAGCGCCTTGCACTGACGTGCACGGAGGACGCAGAGGGGATGTGGGGCCCGGTCGTTCGTCGGCCGGGCCTCGGGCTTCTCAGGGGCTGCCGTTCTGGCCGGGACGTGCTCGCTGACTGGACCTCGGGAACCAGGACCCGGCCGGCAGCAGAGTGCTGCCACCTGCGCGAACGCCTGTGGCTGAGATGCGCAGCGGCGCTGACGGGGCGTGCGGGGGCCAAGGCGTGCCGGGGCGGCAGGGGACGTCGCCCTCGGCACACGGAAAGACGCGTGATGCGTCGGAGGAACCCGGCGCCGTTGACGGGCTCCATGCCCTCACTGTGCCACGAAAAGGGGGATGACATGCCGAAACAGGAAACTCTAGCGCTTCAATCAGGGAGTGTGCTGCTTTGCAGCAAGATTTGTTGGTTTCTCCGGGGACCGTTGTCCCATGATGAAGGTTTGTCACAAAATCACTGAAGAAGGCCTGAGTGTGGGGATGTGCCTCGCCTGCGTCCACAGGCTCTCGGCGTGTCGCGTCTGGAGGTGAGGGAGGCGCGTGGGCCGCTGCCGACGTGGGTCCGGTGGGCGGACGCCTCGAGAGCTCGCACTAAATCGTGCAAAATCGGCGAACTTGACAGGCATCACAAAATTGTTGCCCGACAACCGGCCGCTCAGGAGTCGGCCAGAGGCCGTGAGTCTGGATACCCTGGTGGTGTGAGTCCCACCAAGCGCCCCCGACCAGCGCGTTGCCGTGGTCATCCCCGCCAAGGACGAGGCCGAGCGTATCGCCACCACTGTTCGGGCCTGCCGCTCCATCCCACGGGTGGACCTCGTTATCGTCGTCGACGACGGCTCGACCGATGGGACCCAGGACCATGCCCGCGCCGCTGGCGCCGTCACGGTGCGCCACTCCGTCTCGCGTGGGAAGGCCTCCGCCATGGAGACCGGGGCGTCCGTCGTCGGGATGCGCGACTATGTCGACGGGCCCGCCCGATTGCTGCTGTTCGTCGACGCCGACCTGGGGACTCGGCCGCCTCCTGCGCCGAGCCTGGTTCCCCGGTCGTCGACGGCGTTGCCGACATGTCCATCGCGGTTCCCCCCAAGCAGACCGGGGCCGGTGGGCGCGGCCGGGTCGTGCGCGCCGCCAGGCGGGCCATCTCACTGGCTACCGGGTGGTTGCCGGTGGCGCCGCTGTCGGGTCAGCGATGTCTGAGCCGCGAGGCCTACGAGAAGGCGGTGCCCCTGGCCGACGGCTGGGGGGTCGAGGTCGGCCTGACGATCGACGTCCTCGTGGCCGGGCTCGCCGTCATCGAGGTCCCCTGCGACATCACCCACCGCGTCACCGGCAATGACCGAGCCGGCACGATGCACCGGGCATCCCAGTACAAGGACGTTCTACGGGCTATCACCCGGCGCAAGCTGCGCCGCCACCGTGTCCAGCGCAGCGTCTTCGAGAAGGCCGCCGCCGCCCAGGACCACTTCTTCGCCTACCGTGCCGTGCCGCTTCCTCCTGCGTCCGACGACGACGTCGAGTCCGACGAGAAGCCGCACGATGCCAATGGCTCGCCGGCTGCTGCCTCGGAGGCGGCCGACGGCTGACGCGCCGAATCGCTGGTCAGTGCCAGCGCCAACAGGGCCGGGCGGCCACCGCCAGGATGAAGCCCGCCATCGTGACACCTGAGTCGTTGACCAGGACGGATACGGCCGTCAGCACCCCCAGTGACCCTCAGCGCCGCCGTCACCCATTGCGCGGACGGGGGCGATCCGTGCGTTGGCGGACCGGATTCCTGCTCCCCAACGCGCAGAATGTCCCCGTGGGCGGTGAGCCAGGCGTAGGGGCTGGTTCCGGCGCGCCAGGCCCGCACCTGACGCCGCAACCACCACAGGGCTGCGGCCACGAGGGCCACCATGCAAGCCAGAGCTATCGCCGCGACCGGCTTCGTGACGAAGGGGCCGACCAGTGCGTACGCCTTGCGTCCCAGCACGCCCACGGCGGAGCCGTCCGCCACCTGACGGGCGAAGCGCCCCAGATGCGTAGGGCCGCCAGGTCGAAGCAGGTCGACGACGGCAAAACCTCCCACCACCAGGAGCGTCGTCGTCCCCGATGGCCAGCCAGCGCCGCCAGCTCAGGCGCAGGCCCGCCAGGCCCGCGCCGAGGAGGGCCAACGTCGGCACCAGGGTCAGGGCCCCGCCCACGTCAGCTCCCAGCTGGGGGGCGCCGTCAACGATGAGGGCCGCGCCGCCCAGCAGACAAGTGAGAATCAGTGCGGTTCGGCGGCCACGGCCCAGCTGGTTCCCAGGCGGCGGCGATGACGGTGACGAGCGCCCCGGCCACCAGAGCGAAGGCCGTGTTCGAGACCCCGTAGAAGCGCCCCGCCACGACCGCGTTCATGCCCAGCGGGTTGTTGAAGGCCAGGTGCGCACCCGCCGCTGCGTCGACCAGCCAGGTCAGAGGGATCGCCGCCGTGACCAGCAGGGGCCACGAGACCGGCACGGGTGCCCCGCCGCCGCTGCACCAGCATCGCGATCCCGGCGGCCAGGCCCACGACACAGACGGCGACCAGTGCGGCTGCGGCTAAGGCGAGACCGGCGCCCAGGCCGAGGGAGAGCCGTCCGGGCCCCCACGCGCCACCACGGGGCGGCGTTGACCAGCAGCAGCGCCGGCGGCAGGGCGCTGAGGCCGATGGCGGCCCAGGTGACCCGCCGCTGGACCGCCGGGCGCCGACCCGGCTCCGGGGTGCGCAGCGCGATGGCCGCCCAGACCAGGAGTGCCACGGCCAGCCCCACGAGCAGGGTGCTGGCTGGGATGACGGTGCGCTGTGAGGCGCGGGCGTGCAGGGCGTCGTCGGCGAGCCGAGAGATGCGGGCGTCGTCGGGCGCGGCGGCGCCCTTGGCCGGGGTGAGCGTGCTGCTGGTGGGCAGGTCCAGGGCCTGGCCGTCGAAGGCCGGAGGCGCTGCGGCCGGCCAGGGCGGTGGTGAGGGTTGGGGTGAGGTCGGTCAGCTGAGCCAGGCCGGGGCGGTGCGTCGAGGTCCCCACGACGAACCCGCTGGAGGTGCCGCGCGCGCTCGCTGTGCCTGAGGACAGGACCGCCATCTGGGGGCCGGGGTCCCTCGTCGTCGGCCAGGGAGGCGATGACGATGCGGGTGCCGGGGACGCCTGCTCCTGGGCCTGGCGCAGGGCATCGTCCAGGGCGGTGATCCGGTCGGTGTCGGTGGAGGCGTCCCGAGCGGTGTCGACGATGGTGAGGTCGGCGCCGGCGGACAGGGGCCTCGGGCAGGAGGGTGCCGAGGAGGCGGATGGGCTCGGCAGGCGCCCCTGGTGCTCCCGTGGCGAGCTGGGTCTCGGGGCCGATGGTCTGGATCGAGACGTCATTCCCCGAGCGTCCGTACCAGGGGGTGTCGTCGGGGACGGCGGTGGTAGGGACCGGCGCAGGAATCGGCCGGTTTGAGGGCGCTGCGCGCGTGCCCCCGGCCCAGGGTGAGCCAGCCGTCGGCAGAGCAGGTGCGGTCCGCCGGGGTGCGCACGGACAGGTTCATCGGCTCATTGGCCGAGGCGAAGGACAGTAGGTGGGCGGCGGACGAGTTGACACGATCCGAGTCGGCATGGTCGCCTGCGCGGTGACGGGCGGCCCGGACCTGGATGTCCGTCCAGGTGAGGTTGTCGGTACCCAGGACGACGACCGGTGTCGGACGCGAGGACGATGCGGTGCCAGGCGCTGACGCCGTTGGAACCGCGGCGGCGGCCAGTGCCGAGCCCACCATGGTCAGGATCATGCCGATGACCACCAGCAGCACGAGGACGTACACGACCGCGCGCACCAGGCGCTGTTGACGTCGTCGAGGTCTCACCCGACCAGCCTACGGGGCGCCGCCACTCACAGGTACTGGCGGGCCACGGCGACCGCCTCACCGCCATAGCCGCCGCCGAAGAGGAAGGCATGAATCATGATGATGTGCCATGAGTGGAGACCCACCCGCTCGCGCCAGCCCGCCGCCAGCGGCGAGACCTCGTGGTAGGTCGCGTAGATCCGGTCCAGGTAGCGCTGCCCGAACACACCCAGGGCCGCCAGGTCGGTCTCGGCGTGCGCACCCTGCGCCATGGGATCGATGAGCACCCGACCACCGTGGCCCTGGCTCGCCGAGCCTCCCGCGAGAGCCTCCCGGAGGATGACGCCTGCGGCCCGAGCCCCGCCCGCGGCGGTGCTCACTGCGCGGCCTCGTCGGCCGGAGTCCACAGGACGTTGCCGCACCACAGGTCCCCGTGCGTGCGGGCCACCGCGACCCGCGCGCCGCGCTCGCGGGCACCGGCGCGCACCAGGGCCGGCTGGTCGGTGTCGAAGTCGCCGTCGCGCAGGCGCTCGCACAGCCGCTCGATGACGCGGGCCCCGCCGACGCTGATCGAGCCGTTGTCCCGACTGGGCTGCAGATAGGGCAGGATCCGATCCTCGGCGTAGAACTCGCCCCAGCGGCGCGGCTCGCCCTCCTCGGCTGCGTGCGGTTGCAGCCGGATGTCCGATCGGCCCATCTGCGCCCGACCGTCCCATCTGGGAGGCGCTGCCCCGAAGGTCGGGGCGCCCGCAGCGTGGGTGACGGCCAGCGCCCGGCCGAAGGCCTCCGCCCCCGGCCGGCGTCACGCTGGTCGTCGTCAGCCGCGGCCCTCCAGCCAGCCCGGTCCACTGGTCACCGGCACCACGTGCGCACCGCCGTCGGCCATCGCCTCGGCGAGCCAGGCCAGGCCCTGGGCCTCCAGGGCGGTGGAGACCGGCCGTCGTCGTGCTTGCAGGGAAAAACGCTCATGGCCTCAGCCTGCCAGGCCCGGCACGGCTGCGGGAGGGCGCGGAGGCTCGTGCCGGGCCGAGGCTGCCGCGGCGCCCTCGTGTCGTCCCGTGGAGCAGTCCGGTTCCGGGCCGACCGGCCCGGACCTGGCTACCCTGTGCCCATGACTGCTCCCGCCCCGCTCTGGTCCTTCCTGGGACCCGCCGGCACCTTCACCGAGATGGCGCTGCGCCAGGTCGCCCCCGTCAACGTCGAGCTCGACCCCTGCCCGGACGTGCCCACGGCCCTGGATCACCTGCGCGAGCGCACGGTGGAGGCCGCCGTCGCCCATCGAGAACTCCGTCGAGGGCGGGGTCAACGCCACGCTGGACAACCTCGTGGTCTCCACGCCCCTGGTCATCGCCGCGGAGGTGGCCGTGCCGATCACCTTCGTCCTGGCCGGCCGCGCTGGCACCCGCCTGGAGGACGTGCGCGCCATCTCCACCCACCCGCACGCCTGGGCGCAGTGCCGCGGCTGGGTCCACCAGAACCTGCCCGAGGCCGTCTACGTGGCCGGGACCTCCACCTCGGCGCCGGCCCGCGCGCTGGCCGCCTCCGACGAGGACACCGGTTTCCAGGCCGTCCTGTGCAACCCGCTGGCCGCCCAGGAGTACGGGCTGGAGGTCATCGCCGGGGGCGTGGCGGACAACCCCGACGCCGTCACCCGCTTCGTCAAGGTGACCCGGCCCGGCCGTGTGGGTGAGCCGACCGGTGCCGACAAGACCACCCTCCTCGTCCAGCTCCCCCACGACCGCTCCGGAGCGCTGCTGGACATGCTCGAGCAGTTCAGCGCCCGCGGCGTCAACCTCTCGCGCATCGAGTCCCGGCCCGTGGGCGACTCCCTGGGGCGCTACCGCTTCTCCATCGACGTCGAGGGGCACGTGCGCGAGGAGCGGGTCCAGGCGGCCCTCATCGGGTTGCACCGCACCTGCCCGATGGTGCGCTTCCTGGGCTCCTACCCGCGGTTGGACGCCCGCCCGACGGCGGTCCTGGCCGGCACCAGCGACAAGGACTTCGTCGTGGCCTGGTCCTGGGTCGCCGACGTCCTCGACGGCCGCGCGCTCTAGCTGGGCTCGCGCAGCCCCGGCCGCAAGAGAGTGCCGGTGGACAGGCGCCGGGGAGTGCGCAAGGCTCGGGGACGTGAGCTCCTCCGGACGCCAGCACCGGGACAACCGCCGCTGCCTCCACCTCTTCCACCTCGCCCGCCTCCGGCTCAGTCGCCCCCGGCGCCGGCCTCACTGCCCCGCCCCCGTGGCACCGGGGCCTACCGCGTCATCATGGTGTGCACCGGCAATATCTGCCGCCCGCCATGGCCGAGGTCGTCCTGCGCGACCGCCTCGCCGCCGCGGGAGTCACACGCGCGAGCCCGACGGCGTGGTCGTCACCTCCGCGGGCGTCTCCGACGAGGAGCGCGGCAACCCCATCGACTCCCGGGCCCGCCGCGTCCTGGCCGAGGCCGGCTACGGCACCGGCGCCGACGGCGTCTCACGAGCCACGGGTATCGTCATCGCCTCCCATTCCGCCCACCGCATCACCGACGCCGAGATCGTCGAGGCCGACCTCCTGCTGGCCATGACCGACTCGCACTGGAACGTCCTCCAGCGCCGCGCCGCCGCCCTGAGGTCGACCCCTCCCGAATCCGCATGTACCGCGAGCCTCGACCCTCACCGCCGCCCGGCAGGCCGAGGCCGTCGTCGCCGGTCGGGCCTCCCGCAGCGTCCTCAACGTGCCCGACCCCTGGTACGGGACCATGGCCGACTTCGTCGACACCCTCGAGGTCGTCGAACGCGTCAGTGATGAACTCGCTGACGAGATCGCTGCGCTCCTCGGCTGAGCTCAGTGCAGGCGGTTGTCCAGCCAGTGCATGACGGCCTGGAGGTACTCGGCGCGCGCCAGCGGCCCGGACAGGGCCAGGTCGTGACGCCGTCGGGAATCTGGCGGACGGTCACGTCATCGCCCAGGTACTGCGAACGGTCGATGATCTGCTCCACGTCGAGGACCACGTCGGAGCGCTGGGCCTCCTCCAGACTCGCCTTCGCGCCGCCGCTGACCGCTGAGCAGCACACGAGGATCGGCACCCGGATGCCCAGTCCGTGGTGGACCTCGCGCTGCAGACGCCGGATCCCCGCCAGGAACCCGGCCCGCACCCGGGAAGGACGGCGCCGGCTTGAGTGCCAGGTCCCAGTCCCACCCCCGCGCCAGCGCCGGTGCAGGGCGGCCACGTAGTTGTCCTCTCGCCGCTGCCGGGCTCGCCGATGACGCGCTCGGGGTCGCGCCGCGAGAGGAGGTCCACGAGCGCCGACCTGTAGGAGCGGACCAGCGCCGAGCCGCGCAGGTCCAGCCAGGGGAGTTGAGCACCACCGCGTCCACGGTCCTGGGGTAATCGGCCGCCCAGATGACCGCCTGCAGCCCGCCGGTCGAGTGCCCGTTGAGGACGACGACGTCGTGCCCGTGCTCGGAGCGGATGATGCGCAGCGCCTCGGAGATCTCCTCGTCGTGGACGCGCAGGTCGCGCACGTCGTGCGGGAGGCGAGCCCGACGCCGGCGCGCCCACAGGCCCGCAGGTCCAGTGCGTAGAACTCGAAGCCGGCGTCGAGGTAGGCCTGCGCCAGGTGGGTCTGGAAGAAGTAGTCGCTGCGCCCGTGCAGGTAGAGGACCGCGCGCGAGTGAGCGCGGCCGGCTGGCCTGACCGGCCGCCCTCGCGCTGGTGGACGAGTACGGCGTGATCGGCGCCGGGCGCCTTCGTGGGCGACCCGGTCACTGGATGCGGCGCGCCACCCACGGCTCGCCGAGGATGTCGGGCGTGATCACGTCATCGGAACTGCCGGAGGCGTCCGTGGCTCTGGGGGCGGCGCTCGCAGTGGCGAGGGAGTCCGGGGCCGTCGCCTCGGCAGGGTCGGCGGGCCCGGCCTGGGGTGGCTCGGTGGGCGGCCCGGCTTCGGCTCGGGGAGGTCTGATCTGTGGGCGCGCTCATAGGCAATCCAAACATGCCGCCCTGTGCGGTGCGAGCAGCGTCGCCGATACGCAACCTGGGAATAACCAGGGTGTTACCGAAACATGTGAGGAGAGGTGGCTGGGGTGAGTCTCTGTCGGTCTCTACCAGCGTGACCTGGGTCCCTTGACGACGCCCCTGCTTGCGCAGCCGACGAGACGCTGCGTAAGTTATCTCGTGGCCATCTAGAGCAACCGAGACCTGGCTCGACGACATTGCAGCAACCCCCTTCATGGTGCGGGTGCTTCCGCCAGGAACGATGGAGGACTACGTGAGCACAAGCGATCAGTCGACCGCCGATTCCGACCGGCATGAGGAGGGCGGCTCCTCCGACGCCCCCATGATCTCCCTGCGTGACGTCCACAAGGTCTACCGTCTGCGCAGCGGTAAGGAGGTGCGGGCCCTGGACGGGCTCAGCCTCGACGTCGCCCCCGGCTCCATCCACGGCATCGTCGGCACCTCCGGTGCCGGCAAGTCCACGCTCGTGCGCTGCCTGACCTCCCTGGAGCGCCCCACCAGCGGCCAGGTGAGTGTCGACGGCCAGGACATGACCGCCCTGTCGGCCGGTCAGCTGCGCGAGGCCCGACGCCGCATCGGCATGGTCTTCCAGCACGCCAACCTCCTCGACCAGCGCACCACGGCTCAGAACATCGCCTACCCGCTGGCGCTCGCGGGCGTGCCGGGCGGACAGCGCCGCCCGATCGTGGAGCGCATGCTTGACCTCGTGGGCCTGGCCGACCGCGGCGCCTCCCTACCCTCCCAGCTCTCCGGCGGTCAGAAGCAGCGCGTCGGCATCGCCCGGGCGCTGGCCGACGACCCGGCCGTCCTCCCTGTGCGACGAGCCCACCTCCGCCCCTGGACCCGGAGACCACCCGCTCCATCCTCGACCTCATCAAGAACGTCCGCGACACCCTGGGCCTGACCGTCATCATCATCACCCACGAGATGAGCGTGGTCCGCCAGGTCTGCGACTCCGTCAGCCTGCTCGAGGCCGGCAGGATCGTCGAGAGCGGACGCCTGGAGGACATCGTGCTCGACGTCGACTCCCGGCTCTCACGCGAGATCGTGCCCTTCCCGAAGGTGCCGAGGCCGCCGTCGCCCACGGAGAGAGCGTCATCGACGTCTCCATCACCGCCCACCCGGGTCAGCCGGCCGCCGTGGCCCTCATGTCCATGGTGGCCGAGCTCGGCGGAGACATCGCCGCCGGCGTCTTCGAGACGATCGGTCAGGCCCAGATCGGGCGCCTGGCCGTCACCGTTCCCGGGTCCGACACCGAACAGGCCGTGAGCACCCTGCGTCAGGCCGGTATTGCTGCGGAGGTCCGCCCATGAACTCGATTCTCCTTCCGCTGACCCACGCCGCCGCGCCTGCCGAGCAGCCGCACCTGGTTCGACAACCCGGCCATTCAGCATGCTCGGCGACGCCCTCGTTGAGACCCTGGCGATGACCTCTCGTCTCCGGGGCCTGACGGTCATCGCTCGGCCTCTGCTGGGGCTCACGCTGGTCTCCACCGGCAAGCGGGGGCCAGTTCCGCAACCCTGGTCTCTACTGGGTGCTCTCGCAGATCGTCAACATCGGGCGCTCCATGCCCTTCATCATCCTCATGGTGGCCCCTCATCCCGATCACGCGGATGCCTCGTCGGGCACGTCCCATCGGTGGCAGGCCGTCCGTGTGCCGCTGACGATCGGCGCGATCCCCTTCTACGCGCGCCTGGTGAGACGGCCATCAACGACGTCGACCACGGCAAGGTCGAGGCCGCCCTCATGATGGGGCGCCTCCGGTCGACAGATCACCTGGGGCGTCCTCGTGCGCGAGGCCCCTGCCGATCCTCATCCAGTCGGCCACCGTCACCATCATCACCCTCCTGGGCTACTCCGCCATGGCCGGCGCCGTCGGTGGCGGCGGCGTGGGCGACCTCGCCATCCAGTACGGGTACCAGCGCAACCATGGGGACGTCATGGTCATCACCGTGGTCGTCATCGTCGTCATCGTCGGCATCATCCAGCTCATCGGCGACATAGCTCAGCCGGCTGCGAACCACCGCTGAGGCGATCACCAGCCGGGTAAGCGCGCGCTGAGCCGTCCAGAGCCTGGGTCGGCTGCGTCGTCGGGCCCAGCACCGTCGAGCCTTCCTTCTCCCGTCATCGAGGCCCGTCCGCCCCGCGAAAGGAACCACCATGTCCTCCTCCATCTCCCCGGCGCACCGTCATCGCCGGCGGCCTGCCACCGCCGCCGCCCTCACCCTGGCCGCCTGCGGCTCAAAGAGACCGGCCTGACTGAGAAGGGCGGCGCCCGACTCATCTCCATCGGCGCGCGCCAGCAAGCCCCACGCGAGTGATCCTCCAGTGGGTTCCAGGACAACCTCCACCGAGGCACCAGCACTGCCTGACATTGTGTCCATCAATCACGAACGCTCTCTTGAACGATGGCTCACTACAGCCAAATCCCTCTTCCAGACCCCCAACTTCCTGGAGTGCAGAACAAGGGCTGCGGGCCACGACCCAGTCCACGGATGTCCACATCGATCTACAGGCATCTACACCTCCAAGGGCCATAAGGATCAGTCAAGGATCCCG
>BNJU01000800.1_pt1 | contig 88949 bp, 138 predicted proteins | sample 8539281 | NCBI WGS metagenome assembly BNJU01 (sample SAMD00202456, study PRJDB9452) | human saliva metagenome | isolation source: human saliva | place: Japan
ATGTGCAGCGATCAAAGCGGTATATCGAGGCGGAAGTTCGCCTCCGTGTGAAAGACCGACATCAATTTCTCGATGCGCCTCGGGCGGCGCTCCCGTATCCCTCGACGATGACGCTTATGCTGACGGAAGGGTCGACGGATGCCGCCTCGGCGCCGCTCTTCTTCGCGCGCGCGTCACCGGATGGCCCGCGATATGGTGGGCGCCATGCGGCAGAATGCCCACGGATATGCTGCCAAAGATACGCTTCAGTGCTTCGCATCCGTCAAAGATCGCGCCCTTCTTGAGATACGGCACGATTCGTTCCAGCATCGGCGTCATCTGCAGCACAGGCGTCGCCAGAAACACGATGTCAGCACCTCGACGACTGCCGAACGTCGGGCGACGCCAAGTCGACAGCGCCGCGCTTTACAGCAAGATCCTGGACTTCTGCGTCGGCAGGAGTCCCTGCGTGAATGTCCGCTCCGAGCTTTCCTCCTTCAAGCAGAGTCCCAAGAGCCTGCCAATGAGTCCGGCGCCGATGATAGCCAGCTTCATCTTCATGCCTCGCGCCCCCATAGGCGTGCGATGTCACACCTCTTCCATCGTCTTCTGGAAGTTCTCAGTCAGGGATTGATCGCCGTCCGAGCGCGACTTCAGGATGCGGATGAACGCTCGATGATGAGACCGTCAGCGCCGGCCGCGATCGCCGCACGCGCCATCGCGGGCACCATCTGCCAGCGTCCTGTGCCGTGGCTCGGATCGACGATGATCGGGATGGTGCGAGATCTCCTTGATGGCAGCGACGGCGCTCAGATCGAGCGTATTGCGCGTATCGTCTCGTAGGTGCGCATGCCGCGCTCGCAAATGCGACGTTGTCGTTGCCGCCGCCATGACGTACTCCGCCGCGTTGAGACACTCGCTGATGGTCGCGGAAGGCCGCGCTTCAGAGTACGGGCGTATGCACCTTGCCGACTTCTTTGAGCAGCTGGAAGTTCGCATGTTGCGCGCACCCGATCTGGATCGCGTCGGCATGCTTCATCTGATGAGTTCGGCGTCGTTGATGTTCACGATCCGTCGACCTTGAGCCTGTCTTGTCCGCCGCCTCGCGCGCAGCATCTTTAGCCCTCTTCTGCGAGTCCTTGAAATCATAGGGCGAAGTGCGCGGCTGAAGGCGCCGCCGCGGGAACTGGCGCCATACTCTTCTTCACGCACTCGGCCGCTTCCATGAGCTGCTCCATGCTCTCGACAGCGCACGGTCCCGCCATGACCGTCAAGTGCCCCGCGCCGATCTTCACGCCCCCGATGTCGATGACGGTGTCTTCGGGCTTGAACTCGCGGCTTACAAGTTTGTACTTCTCCGTGATGCGCACCGTTTTTCCACCCGTCGAGAGAATTCATCTACGGTCCTGCAATATTTTCTTGTCACCGATCACGCCGACGATCGTGCGCTCATCGCCTTCGAAAGATGGTACTTGAGACCGGCTCGCGTGATTTTCTGCTCCACTTTCTCGGGTTTTCCTTTGTCGATGTCGGACTCATTACAATGATCATGACACAACCTCCTGCAAAATCAATGACTGTTCGCGTCCGCAGCCTCCCGCACCATGGCGATCCGTCACAGTTCGGAAACTTCGGACAGTTCGATGCATTTCCTTCCAGACCTTCTGGCGGCTCCTCCTGGCAACGATATGGAAACCGAGGCGTCTTGAAGAAGCCGCTTGTGCGTCAATGGAAAAATCGCCGCACGCCGAGTGCGCGCTTCCTCCATGAGCCGATGCACGATTTCTGATCCGATGCCGCAGCGTGCAAAGCGCAGGGGTCGACCGCCATCGTGCGAACCCTCTGCGAGACCGTCCCACATCATGTGCGGGCCGCCGAGCGCCGACGATCTTGCCCTCATCATCTTCGGCAACGATCATATCGCGCAGCGTCTCGTGAAGGGTGTTGCGCGAACGTGCGAGCATCGCGCCGTCCGCGCATAATCGTTCACGAGATGAAAGATGCTCTCCACATCAGCGAACACGGCCTTTTCTGTGCGCTAAAATCTTTCCCCATTCGCTCCACCCACGGCTTGGGCGGGACATCCGCGAGCGGACACTCGCCGCAGAGCGGGCGATTCGCTGCATACGCGCCTGCCGTAGAGTGAGCTAGCAGTGGTGCGCGCACTCCACTTTCGCGCGGAATCACCTTCATCAGCCCCTTCTCACCGCAGGGCGGCGTCCGCCCAGCGAGCTCGGCGGTTCGCCTATGCGACGTGCGTATCGACGGCGATGGCAGGGCGGCCGAAGGCGACGCTCGTCACGACGTTCGCCGTCTTCTGCCGGCGCCCGGCAATTTGAGGCGTATCGTGGTCGGACGGCACCTCGCCGCCGAACTCCTCGACGAGTGCGGAGCACGTCGCCATGATATTCTTCGCCTTATTGCGGAAGGAAAGTCCGCAGTCCTTTATTTCCTCTTCAAGCCCGAAATCTCAAGGCGACGATGGCCGCAGGCGTCGCCGCCTTCAGCGAAAAGCCGTGCCGTCGTGATGTTCGCGCTTGTCCGTGCACTCGCCGACAGGATGACGGCGATCAGCAGCCGAAGGATTGCTGAAATGCAGCTCAGGCTTGGCGCCGCGGTAGTCTCTTCGAGTTTTCCAGCTGCTTTTGCGTATCTTCGTGACTCGCATCGTCCTCAGTTCGTCAGACTGCGACGGGCGCGGGATTCTGTCCGCCGCGTGCGACGAAAGCTCCGAGCTGAAGGCGTCGCTGACGGGCATGATCGGGCGGCGTCGCAAGGCCTCCCCCTCCACCTCGTCGCCGACCTTCTTTCCGGGCACGGGGATGACGCGCACCGCCGTCGTCTTGTTGATCATGCCAATCGCCGCCCTCGTCCGCGATGATTCCCGAAAATTGTCGCCGCCGACGTATCACCCGCGACCGCGATCATATCGAGGCCGACGGAGCAGACGCACGTCATCGCTAGCTTTCTTTCCAGCGAGACTGCCGCGTGCGACGGCGTCGATCATGCCCGCATCCTCACTGACGGGGATGAACGCGCCCGACAGACCGCCCACATGCGAAGATGCCATGAGGCCGCCCTTCTTGACCGCATCGTTTTAGAGCGCGAGCGCCGCTGTCGTGCGGTGCAGCCGCAGAGTCCCATCTCTCCAAGATGTGCGCGACGCGCTGTCGCACGACTGCCGGCGTCGGCGCAAGCGAGGGTCGATGATGCCGAAAGGGCACGCCGAGCCTTCGGCGCCTCGCGTGCCACGAGCTGTCCGACGCGCGCTGATCTTGAACGCCGTGCGCTTGATCATCTCCGCCACCTCGGAAATCCGCGCCTGATGTCCTCAAGGCGCGCTTCGCGCCCGCCCGCTGGCGCCGACGCTCCGACCTATCCGCCTCGGAAACGCCGTGGAAAGCGCCCGCCATGAAGTTGTCTCCCGGTCATTGCAGAAAACGACGAGCTTCGCGCAGCCGATGGCCGCCTGATCGCGCGTCAGTTCTGCCGTACGCTTGATGACCTCGCCCATCTCGCGCACGCAGTCCATGTTGATGTCCCGCCTTCGTCAGACCGAGGGTTGACCGAGGAACAGACGAGATCCGTCGAAAGCGCCTGCGGTATGGACGAGATGAGCACCTGATCAATGCGTATATCCCTTTTTCACGACGCGGAAAAACCACCGATGAAAGTTGATGCCGATCTCCTTCGCCGCACGATCGAGCGCTCGGCTACGGGAACGTGGGAATCCGTCTTGCAGGCGTCCGCCGCGATGGCGATCGGCGTGACGGAGACGCGCTTGCTTTGATGATGGGGATGCCGTACTCCGCCTACGATGTCGCCTGTCTGTACAGGAAATTCCGCCGACTTTGTGACCTGTCGTAGACGTTGCGGCAGAACTGCTCGATGTTCGGATGCGCGCAGTCACGGAGCGAGATGCCCATCGTGATCGTGCGACGTCGAGCTTGTTCTGTAATCTATGCGGTTTGTTTTTCTAATATATCGTCAATGGTAATCACAGAAAAGGACCCTCCTGCGGCATGCTAAAACCGTCCGTTCTCAAACCTTGTGCATCGCGTTGAAAATATCTCATGCTGCGTCTTTATCTCGGCGCCGAGCGCTTCGCCCTTCTCCTGCAAAAGCTGCCGCAGCAGCGAGCTCGATCTTGCTGCCCGCCATATCAGCGATCATGACCATATTGAAAAAGCCGTCCATGATATTGCTGTTGATACTCAGAATGTTGACGCCGTTTTCAGCCAAGAGCGTGCTGACTGCCGCGATGATGCCCACACTGTCCTTGCCGACGTCGTAACCACGATTTTTCATTTGCAACCCCTCATTCTTTCCGACAATGCGATATGCACTGCCGCAGTTTTCTGTTTGAAATGCTATGTTTTTCATTATATCAGTCAAATGCTGAAAATCCAAGAGGCGCGTCTCGATTGTTTTTCGCATCCGTTTCCGTTATAATGAGAGGAGCATTTCCTGACACAATGCAAAAATTCATCCTTACATCATCAAGAGGCCATTCTTTTGAGGGAACTTTAGCTTTTCAACGATCATTTCTATGCACGGGCGAGGCGCAGGTCGACATCGAGGACCGCGGCTATCAGTTCGGCGACGGCATCTACGGGTCACGCGCACGTCTACAACGGCAACCCTCTTCGCCTTCGACCGCCACTGCGCGCTTCCGCCGCTCCATGCGCGAAATGCATCCCCATCACCTATATGGACGAAGAACTCACCGCCATTCACAACGACCTCATCGAAAAGAGCGGCATCAAGAGCGGCGCGATCTACTTCAAAGTCACGCGCGGCACGGCAGCGCGCGCCTTCGCTTCGGTCGTGCCACGCCGAACGCCTCGATGACGATCGCGAGAGCACGCCGAACCGTGGGAGCAGAGACGCGGCCTCTCTCACGCTCGCGAAGACATCCGCTGGCTGCGCTGCGACATCAAGTCTCTGAACCTTCTCAGCGCCGTTCACAAGGAAAAGGCGAAAGCGGAAGGATGTAGGCTCTGCTCTACAAAGCAAGTGACGGGCTCATACCGAGGGCGCGAGCAACACCTTCTTCCTCATCAAGGACGGCGTCGTCTGACGCATCCGCTTGACCATCTCGTGCTGCCCGGGCGTCGCGTGCCGTCGTCGTCGAGGAATGCGCCAGGAGCTCGGTCTGACCGTCATCGAAAAGACCTTCACGCCGGAGTTCGCTCAGAAGGCAGACGAAGCATTTGAAAACGAGCTACAAAGCCTCGAAAGTCACACCCGTCATAAAAGATCGGCGGAGAAGATCTGGCGCGGGGCGCCCAGCGAATCACAAGATCATGGAATCTTCAAGGATTGATAGAATGCTTCAACTGAGCGCACGAGACAAAAACGGCTGTACATCAGCCGTGTCTCGTTTCAGAATCTTCGCGTGTTGAAAAAACTGCAAAAATCGCAACTTTTCATTGACAATATCCAAAATAGTACTATACTTGTAGTGAGCAAATACATCATGTTTATGGTAGTATAACCCGAAGAGTGTTTTTATGGCAAAAGGTAAAAGATCACCGAAAACAGTACTTCGCGACGGGCATCAGTCCTGTGTGTGACGCGCATGCATTACTCCCAGATGGAGCCCTATGCTGCAGCTCGACAAGATCGGCTACAACTCGTTGGAAGCTTGGGGCGGTGCGACCTTTGATACGTGCCTCCCGCTTCCTCGACGAAGATCCGTGGGAGGCTCGACAAGCTCAAAGGCTCGTCTCAAGACCCCGATCCAGATGCTGCTCACGGTCAGGCCTCCCGTAGCTGACAACCACTATTCGGACGATGTCGTCAAAGTTCGTCGAGTATGCTTTAGCACGGCGGGCGTATTCCGCATCTTCGATGCGCTGAACGACGTTCGCAACCTCAAGACGGCGATCAGCTGCTCTCGGCTGCAAGGAAAAGCGCACGTACAGGGCTGCGCTTGTCACACGCTCAGCCTATCATACGGAACGTAGTCTTTCGTCGACCTTTCCAGAGCTGCAGGAAATGGGCTGCCATTCCGTCTGCATCAAGGACACGTCCGGCCCTCACAAAGCCGTATGTCGCAGAAGACCTCGTGAAGAAAGCTCAGGCATGCGCTCGACATCCCCATCAGCTCCACACGCATTATACGTCTGGCTTCGGCGCCCGGCGTACCTCAGGCGATCGAGGCGGGCGTCGACACCGTTGACTGCGCGCTCTCGCCGTTCGCTCTCGATACGTCCCAGCCCTGCACGGAGACGATGGTCGCCGCCTTGGAAGGCACGCCGTTGACACGGGTCTCGACCGTCAGGCCATGGCGCCGATCGCCAGCTACTCCTGCAGGTCGCTAGGATCTCATCAGGAGTTCAATCTCAGGCTACTTCGGCGTCAACCCGAACGTCATCGACTCAGATTCCGGGCGGCATGCTCGAGCCTTGCGAACCAGCTCAAGGCAGGGGCATGGAAGACAAAGGTTCGGGATCTCCTCGACGAAATGCGCGCGCGCTGATGTCGGCTATCCGCCGCTCGTCGCCGTCCAGCCAGATCGTCGGCACGATGGCGACGTTCAATGTCATGACGGGCGAGCGCTACAGATCGTTCCGAAGGAATTCAAAGACCTCGCACGCGGCTAAGTTCGGCAAGCCGCCGGTGGAAGTCAGCCACGAGTATCTCACGCAGACGCTCCGGCATCCCGAGCGAGATCATCACGGACATCGTTGCCGAGGATGCGAAGGCTCCGAGCTTGCGGTTCGAGAAGGAAAGAGCAAGAGAGCTTCCTCAACCCGACGGAGGATATCTCCTCCCACGCTCTCTTCCCGGCAGGTCGCAGAAGAGTTCTTCAGAAGCACTATGCACCGATGAACGCTACGATATGTCCAAGAAGGGCTGAAGCAGTCATCGCCGACCTCCTCGCCGGAGCGCAGCCAGCCGCAAAGCGTGGTTTTTTGTGCCTCTCTTCTGACAGAAGAGATCGATTTGCCGATGAATTCGCGAGGAGCGAATTGTTCGGAATCGTATTCCTCCGTGATGTCCGAAAAGCAGCGGCAGGGAAATCAAGCGGGCGGTTCGCCTTCGCGTCTCAGGCACATCATGCGCGGCGCATCTTCCAGAAGCGGCACGGCGTGGCGCTTCAGAGAGCATACAGCTCGCCAAATCGAGGCCGAATTGAACATCGCATCCGCTTCCTCTTGGAATGGAAAGATGTTTCTCCTCCCCGCGCGCACATCGGGCCACTGCCTGCGAGGTCTTCGAGGCATAAAGCGCCACGGAGACTGATAGTCACGCGCATGCGGCAGAAAGCCGTGCATCCGTCGTCCGGTATGCGGTTTATGCGCGTCGATGTAGAGCTGCGTCAAAGCGCTGATGTAGATTTTATATTTCTTGCCGCGCGGCACGAGGCAGTCAATGCTGCGTTGAGTCCATGGATGCCCCTCGACGATCAACGGCGATGTCGGCGCGATGGAAAGATGCTCCGACCCCGTCTCGCGTTTCCCCGTGAGGAAGTTGTACTGCGGCGAGGATAACTGCCTCGCCGTTCAGCAGGCGCACGAGATGGTCGTTGAACAACTCGACATCGAGTGCGCCAGATGTCAAAGTCATACGCCCCTTCCTTCGTGCGCGGCGTATCCTCCCAGTTGCGGATAGTCGTCACAGCGAGATGGAAACCGGTTCGATGCCGTTGACGCGAAGCTGGATGCGCAGGCGCTGGGCGAACGAGTCTTGCCGACGACGACGGCCCGCAATCAAAGATGAGACGCAATTCTTGATATTTGATGCAATATGATCGGCAATCTCGGCAATCTCATGCAGAGCCTCGATACATGGATGATGTCAGCCACCTCGCCGCGACGAGATATAACGGTTGAGATCAGACACATAGTCGCGATGCAGGACACTCGCCCAGCGCTCCGCCTCCATGAGGATGCTGCCAAACTGGCTGCTCCTTGAACGCAGGCACGCTCTCAGGGGCGCTCGGCTCCGGCGTGCGCAGCACGCCGCCCGGCATGGCATCGAGAGCAAACTTATCCAAAAACGCCCGTCGCAGACACCATCGGACCGAACAGATGGTCATAAACTCGCCGCAGTAGTAAAGGCTCGCTTCTCTGTCTCAAGCGACATGACGGATTCGCCTTTTCAATCTGCTCTGATTTCTTGAAGAGCTGCGACTTCTCTCGCTGCAGGCGCTGCTGACGATCGGACGGTTCTCTTGCGACAATCTCGCGCATGCGCTGCTCAACGCACGCACCACGCTCTCCGTCACATCGAGACGGCGACTGGCAGCACAGTAAAGCCCCTTGTGCGCCGTAAACTGCACGACGACTTCCGCCTCGGGATAAAGCTCCCGCACCGTCATGATGAACAGAAGACCACGGATCGGCGATAGATGCGCCGTCCGAACTCGCTCTTCGTCATCAACAAGCTCGATCGTATGAAAATCTCCGACAGACGTCTGCAAATCGCGCAGCACATTATCCACACGCGCTGCCACGATAAGCGGCTCTCCTTTTCTGCACCTCCTGCGCAAGCTCCAACAGCGTCATTTCGGCGGGAATCTCCCGCCCCTTTCCTTCTCCCCAGCGCATACTCTTCCTCCTACCATCCTGTACGGCCAAACGGCAAACTATGAGAGATTCTATAAAAAGAAACGGCTGAAACGCACGCCGAAAGCGTCCATTTTCCAGCCATTGACAACATATAAAAAGCCATGAGCAGTAATTTCACTAAAAATCGAAGAACAATCTGATATGCCAATGCCCCCATGACAGCCGTACGCGGAATCGTCAGCACCCATGCCACAAGCATCTGCTGTGCGACACCCCAACGCACGGCGCGAATGCGCTTCGCCTGCCGGCGCCCATGATCGATCCGAGACAACATGCGTCGTACTGACGGGCAGATGCGAAGCGTCGCCGAAAAAGATGACGATGGAAGAATTAAGATCGGCAGCGAAGCCGCTGATCGGCTCAAGCGAAGATCTTGCCGCCAATCGATGCGGATGATGCGCCAGCCGCCGAGCGCCGTGCCGCACGCCATCGCCGCCGCACACAGGAACTTCACATAGTCGGGCACCTCAAAAGCTCGACAGATAGCCGCCGGAGCAGCGCCAGCGTAATCGATGCCCATCGACTTCTGCGCATCGTTCGAGCCGTGCGCGAAAATGCCATGCCGCAGCCGGAGAGATCTGCATCTTCTTGAAAACGCCGTTGAGCGCCGACGGCGCAAATTGACTAAACAACAGGAAGAGCACCGTCGCGACAATGAGCGGAAAAATCGCCAAGAGCGGTGACGCGATCAGCGACAAGACGATCTTGCCGATGCCTATGAAGTTCAGTCCCGTGCTCCCCGTAGAAACGAGCACAGCGCAATAATGCCGCCGACCAGTGCGACGTGAAGAGCTGCTAGGCATCGCCACATACCAAGTGAAAAGATTCCAGATAATCGACCCCATGAGAGCCGCTATGATGATATGCTCATCGACCATCTCCGCGCTCGCAACGATGTCGCCGCCAATCGTCTCGCGACACCCGTGCTGTAAATCGCACCGAGGAGTTCAGCACAGCCGCCGCGATGATGGCGTGCGCAGGCTTGATGGCGCGTGTCGAGACCGATCGCGATAGCGTTCGCTGTATCGTGAAAACCATTGATGAAATCGAACAGCAAAGGCGAGCAGATGACCGTCAAGATGAGGAACTGCAGCTCATGCATACTTCATCACCACGCGCGCGCACCATGTCCGCGACCTTCTCGCAATGATCGAGGCGTATCTTCCAGATACCCAGAAGATCTTTCCATTTGATGAGTTCGATGGGATCTTTTGGGGTTCTCAAAAGTTGCAACCTCGTTTGCGATGGGCGCTATCCTTCGCTCTCCAAGCTGCTGATGCGGTGCGCACTTTTGAAGATCTCATTCTGATTCTTCTTCACATGTTTCAAAAGCTTGAACGCCTTCATCATCTCCTCGTACATTCGATGAGGGAGCTGTGAGGAGCAATCGCGCTGTCGCGAACGCCGCCGATATGATACATGACGACACGCTGCAGCGTGCCCTGCAGGAAATCGGCGCCATCGTCCAAGCCGTTGGCGAGCGCATAGATATCCTACGATCGATCGGCGTGATAAATGTCTGGTTGAGCTTGTCGAACGATCCTGTCATTAACGGCATCGGCCTCGTGCCAAGATCGATGATCTCGCGCATCTTCGCCTCCGCCTTGCTGCAGTCCTGCGTGACTTCATCCATCCATCACAGCGCATTTAGCAAAATACTGGGCGCTTTCGAGGAACAAGTCGAAAAACTCGAGTCCTTGTTCTTGAAAATTAAACATGTGCTTCCTCCCAGAATACAGTAATCATCGACTCTTTCGCTATCACTATATCACTATTTTACGGATAGAGCAATATCTGTTTCTTTTTCTCTCTCGCACAGGGAAGCTCCTCATACATCGCACGCACCAACTCGTTTGAAAGTCTCGATCCTCCGGCGTACTCAACCAGCATCTTCTTTGCGCCTTCATAGGGCAGTTCGTATACGCGCATCCGACGCCACGCGCAATCGCCGCCGGTACAGGCTTCACAGGGATGTATCATCGTAAATTCTCCGAAGATTTTTCTTATAATATAGGATGTACTCGCCCATCACTAGCACGATAGGAAACTTCATCAGATTGGATGGCTGTTCCAATACGAACTCAGATACTCTTTCGTCGATGCCATCATATTCCTCCATCAATATTGCTTCCTCATCACTCCACATTCAGCCCCATCGTCCCCTCAGCTGATCGCTCTCCCATAGCTTCGCCTCGATCGTCGCCGCCCGTCGAGATCGGCAATCGTGCGTGCGACCTTGATGATGCGATCATACGAGCGTGCCGACAGATTCATGACCTGAAACGCCTGTGCTACGAGATTCTGCGCCTCTGGCTCAAGAATGCGTCTTTTTCAAAATCGCATGACTCATCTGCGCGTTGCAAAATATGCCCCATTCCTCAACCGCTCCATCTGGAATCTCTCGCGCAGCCAAGACGCGTCCCCGAACGCTGAGCCGAAGATTCCGCCTTCGCCACAGATGTCATATCCCTCGTACCTGACGCGCGGCACCTGGACGCGATGTCGATACGATCGAGCAGCGGCCCCGAAATCTTCCGCGTATAGCGTTTGATCTCATTCGGCGTGCAGTCGCAGCTCTTCTCCTTATCGCCAAAAGCCAGCGCACGGACAGGGTTCATTGCCACGACCAAAAATGATACGAGAGGGAAATGTCAGCGTCGCATTGACCCGTGCCACAGTCACAGCGCCGTCCTCCAACGGCTGGCGCAGGACTTCCAGCGTCGACTTGCCGAACTCCGCAGCTCGTCGAGAAACAGCACGCCGTGATGCAGAGCGTCACCTCGCCCGGACGCGGATGCTGCCGCCGCCGATCATCGCCACCGTCGAGCGTCTGTATGATGCGGACTGCGAAAGGGACGCGTCTCGACGAGGCCGCTGCCATCCTTCAAGAGTCCCGCGATGCTGTAGATCTGCGTCACCTCAAGCGCTTCCTGCCGCGTCATCGGCGGCAGAATCGACGGCAGACGGCGCGCGAGCATCGTCTTGCCCGAGCCGCGAACGCCGACCATCAACAGGTTATGCCCTCCCGCCGCCGCGATCTCCAAAGCACGCTTGGCGAAGAACTGCCCCTGCACATCGGCAAAAGTCATCCGAAGGCGCTTCTATCACACGCTGCAGCAGGCGCTTCACCTCCAATGGACGCAGTTCCGTTTTTGCCCAAGAGAAAATCGTACAGCTCGCGCAAGTTTTTCGGCGCATACACGCGGATGCCATCGACGAGCAATGCCTCACTGCCGTTGCCCGGCGCAACGAAGATTTCCTTGAAACCATGCTCCTTCGCCCCTCGACCGTCATGGACAGCACGCCGCGCACACTCCTAAGCTCCCCTCCAAAGAAAGCTCTGCCGCAAACAAGGCATGCTCCATGCGCTCTGTCGGAATCAGTCCGATACGCCGCCAACAGCCCGACGGCGATCGGCAGATCGAGTCCCGAGCTGTCCTTTCGTATGTCCGCAGGCGCAAGATTGATCGTCACCCGCGCAGGCTTGAGCTTCACGCCCGTATTCTTGATCGCCGTGCACACGCTCACGCGACTCCTTCACCGCCGTATCAAGAAGCCCGACGATGTCGAACGCAGGAAATCCATAAGAAACATCGACCTCGACATCGATGATCCTCCCATCGACCCCGAACGTCACCGCACCACTATCGATTTAGCAAACACAAAGCTGCACCTCTTTTTGATTGGAATGGTGTTTCTTTTGTTTACTATTTTCTCCATTGATATTTAATCCTGCTTTTGGTGGAAAGTGGCGGATACAAAATCCCACTTCATATTCTGCACTTCGACCGAAAACATACTGTGGTTAAGCGAGATGGACTATCACCCGCTCCTTCGACTCCTTCACTGACGTATCAGGAAGCCCTACCAGTTTTCAAAGCCCCGGCAGCCCGAGACCACATCCACCTCAACGTCGATAATCCGTCCGTCAATCGAGGTCGTCGCACCATAGGTCTTTGCGACAACGGTCTTCCTCCATATTTCAAATATAAGAAAAATTATAACACAGGATGGTCGGGAAGTTGCTAATGATTCTTTTGCGAAAATCCGCCTGTGCGTCCAACAACGCGGGAAGTTCTTTGTATGAGACAACACAGGTATCATGGCAATATCTCTGTCATGTGCATAATATGACTAGCTCCTTCGCATCAAATCATTCTTTACCATGCTCCACGATTGCCTCACAATAAAATGCGATCTTAGCATCAGGTGCCTCATATGTACGTGCAGCTTCTCCACCTCTGCGCAAAGATTGGCACGATGCTCTGTGGAGCATCCGCTCCGCGCCGAGGGTATCGTCCCCCTGCCGCAACGCAGCATAGCGCCGATCTCCCGGATTGGCATTCCCGTCTCTTTGAGTCGTAGGATGAATGCTGCCACGCGACATCTCGCTCAGAGTACTGCCGCCGATTCGCCGCCGTACGCGGCTGGCGAACGATCCTCATGCTCATAGTAACACGCAGCGTATGAATGCCAATCCCCGTTTTTCCGTGAGAATTCACTATGCTATATTCCATAAAATCCTCGCCCTTGACATAGAGTATACTACATTGTAGTAGTGCCAGAGAGGAGTTTCATCGCAGTATACAGGGACAAACAACAGATACACTGCGTCTGCATCACGGGGGCAAGTCCGACATCGGACAGCGACAGCAAGGCATTCGCCGTGCGCGGACCGCCTCATCGCTTACTGCAGCGCGCACGGAGCGGCTAAATTCTCTAAAGGAGAGATTCTTGCCGTGCATCCGGCACCTGGACATCATCATCAAGCTGCCGATCTCTCGTCTGTCGAGAACGTCACGCAAGTCTATGATGCAATAAAAAGCCGTCACCCTATGGGACGTGGATCAACAATGCGGGCTTTGGAGACTATGGAGCAGTCGGCATCCGACCTCGACAAAATGCAGATGCTCCATCTGAAAACATCGAGGCACTGACCATCTTTTTCCACACTCTTCGTGCGAGACTTCGCTGAGACTAGAAGATACGCTGATCAACATTTCTCCGTCGGCGGCTACACCATCGTCGACCGCTGTCACCTACTGCGCGACGAAAATTCTACGTCAGTGCGTTTCACCGAAGGACTCGCACATGAACTCACGGCACGCGGCGCGAAGCCCGTGCAAAGCTCCTCGCACCTGCTGCAACGCAGACCGAGTTCGGCGCAGTCGCGAACAACAACGCCGCCTATGACTATGACAAGGCGTTCGGCACCTATCACACAAGCAACCAAATGGCAGAGTTCCTTCTCGCCCCTATACGATAGCGACCAGACACTCGGCATCGTTGATCGCGAGACCTTCGCGATTTTCGTCTGTGCCGCCACAGTTTCCCCATGCGGGAGGTTCTGCACATAATCAAAATGTAGTCGATGAGTAATTAAGCCATCTCCTTATAATGCATCGTCAACGTACGTAGCCGTGTACGGATCACCTCTCTGAGTGCCATAGACTCGACCGTTTGAACTTCATCTCCCATAGTGGATAAAGTAATCCGCGATAAACTCCTCCTCGCCCACATTGTAAAATCCATGGATATAGTACCGCCCATTCTCCTCCACAAGTCGCATGGATGGATAGTGTTCTTTATAAAAGAAATCCCGTCCTTTTGCTGTAATTTCCGACAACAAAGGGAGTGCATCGGCACGGCGATAGAGATCCTCTGTGGGATGAGCAAAGGATCAGAGTGGCATCCCCTGTCACATCCATACACTCTCCACCACAGTGATGCGGCCACACCGAAAGACACGCGCCTGCCCCATCTCGAAATCATGCGTTGTGTCAGTACCATAAATGTGATATAATGATGACATCTATTCGTCTGACCTGTTATTTACGAGGAGATGTCATTGATGACACAGCGTCCTGCATTTGATGAGATCTCGCTCATATGAGGAGTTTATAAAATATTATTGGTATCGAAACAGAACTCGTAGAGTTTTGCAAAAAGCTTGGAATTGCACAGGGGGTAAAAAGATCTCAATCACAACATTGCAGAATACTTTAAAAGGGAACATAGTCAGCCACTCCCGAAAAAGAGCAGATGATATCATCTGGAGCGATTTCCTTGGACACACCATTACTTGCTTGCAACTTTTCGTTCAACACAAAGTTTAGAACATATTTCTCAAATCTGACGAGGGTTGCTCCCTTTAAATTTACAGCAGATATGGCGACTGCATGACGAAAGGTGAAAGCGGATCACGACACATCGTTTACTATACAGGACATGTTGAATGTATATATGGGATATCGACGTATGCAAAGTATGATTCTTCTGTATGCGAATGGAACCGCTTCTTAAAAGATTTCTGCGCTGATCCCATAGTAATGCAAGTTCAAATCGAAAATAAAGGCAGCTGCTATCCTATGGCGAATTGTTCGTGATTCCGATCAACCTAAAATGTATTCACACACATTAGTGCAAGATCATTTAAAACAACTCGAAAAGCTTTAAGGATAATATTTCTTGAATTAGTTTGTTGACTGTATTGTAGAAACGCTGAGAACTGTGGTCCAACTCTCTCAGCGCATCTTTTTCCTGCCAATGTCCCCCTATGAGTACCAATCTCATCCGCTTTGTTTCCTTAAAATAGAGACAAACCTCTACATCCATCAACGCCGCTCTCAATCCCGCCCTTGAAAACAACAAAGCACCTGCCCATCTGCTGACCACAATGTAATCAAACAGCCCTCCATAGCTCTTCGTCAAACTCAATCTGTTCCTCGTTGATACCACATACCACTTGAATCATGGCCTCCAAGGTTTTCTCTTGCCTCCCTCGCTGCAATTTGCTCGTCCAACTGCTCAATGTCCCTGCTTGTCCAGATAGCGTGCGCGAATCTCATTTTCCTGTTTCAGATATACCGTCTGATCCTGTGCACCCGTGCATTTTCACGAATCAGCGTTTCAAGCCGTTCTGCCAAAACAACAAGCTCCTGCCTACTCTACCGTGTTCTCTCGATCAGCTCCTCTGTCCGGCAAACGCTGTCAATCAAGGAGCGGAGTTCTGCAATCACGTTCTCTTTTGACTTCCACCAACAGGTTCAGTGCTTTAACGAAAATCTGTTTGATCTCATCCTCCGTCAGATGCCTTGTGCTGCACATGCTTCCTTGTGGGCATATTTCTTGTTGCAGCGGTAGATGACTCTGCAGTACTTATCCGTCGAGATGCCACACCTTCGCCCCGTACCAACCGTCGCAGCAGCGCATTTGATTTTGTTCGCAAAGATACTCACGCCGCTGTGCTTTCACTGCCGTTTTCCCGTGCGCTTGATTTCTGCCTGCACAAAGTCGAACAAGTCCGGCGGATAATCGCCTCGTGATGCTCCTCACATAGTACTGCGGAATCTCCGTATTCTTCCGTCGCGTCTTATCGAGGAAGTCTGCCGTATATTCCTTCTGGATCAGCGCATCGCCACGGTACTTTTCATGTTGTAGATCGGAGCGCACCGTGAAATCGTACCATCTGTCCTTTCCTGACGGGGAGTTGATGCCCCTGCTTCTCCAACTCCTTTGGTGGTGAGAAGGATCGCCCGCGACGAAGAGATTTGTAGATGAGCTTCACCACTTGCGCCTGTTCCTCGTTGATTTTGAAATCTTTGTCATAGCCGAGAAAATGCGCTGTAGCCCACACTGGTCTGCCCTCGCGAACCGTGCTTTCGCTTACCCATGTGGTGTTCTCTGAGATGCTGCGCTTTCCTCCTGCGCTGAGGCTGGACATAATCGTGACCAGGAGTTCCGTCTTATCCCTAACTTGACACAATCTAACGATGCACCTCATACCTGGGATTAACGATGCACCCCTTGCACCCCCCCCGACTATCGCGCCAGAGAGTATACGCTGTAGGCCGCATAAATCAAGGCTTCGTATAGTGAGCAAGTATTTGCACACCCTAGGTCGAGATTTTGGTACACCCTAGCCAGAAAAACTGACATGAGAATCTAAAACTGGCTGCGGAACTGATGTCGAACAAGACCGTTCGAAGAGCTCAAAATATTATGCTTAACAGACTCTATAGACTATAAGACTACATCTACCCTTTCCTCCTCTTTGCTCCCCTTTGAAAGAATCATTAAAACATGCCATCATCATAATTTATTCATTTTGCATTTACATCATCGGCGAGGCTCTTATCGCGTGAAAAAGAAGGAACTTGCAAGAGATTACGAGCTGGTCTACCTATGCATTCTGTGTGCCGATGCTTGCTTTTGCGGAGGAAATTCTTCCGACAACAACGCTCCAGTGTTGCGGGAACGCCCCTTGTAACAGTAGACGGCGAGCTGGCAATCCTCGCCTGTGATCACAACGCCCACGGCAGGCGGTGTCTGTCAATCGCTGCGAATTCTTCAATGTTCTGAACGCGGCGCCATCCGAACAACAGTTACGGCCTCGCCCTCCACTGAGCTTGCTGATATGCAAGGCACCGAACCCCGCTGCAGGCACGGCGCGAATCATCGTCACGAAGTCAAGGCGCCATCCGGTTAATTGCGCGGCTTTTAGAGGTCGGTAGACAGGGCTGTGTCGTATGCCAATCCGAATGGGATTTTGGCAGATGGCCGGTTTTTGAATACGGCAAGGGTAACACTTTGCCACAGGACGCAACAGAGATGGATGCCGCAGGAAACCTCGCTGCGCTGCGCATCGACGACGGCAAAGTCGTCATTACAGGAAATGGCCTGAGTGCAAAGGGCGCAGATTCTGCTGAACCTGCACGTGCTATCGAAATCAACGCAGGGCTTTGGGCAGAACACGCAAAGATAGTCACAGGTGCAAACACAATCCGCTGGCGCGATGGAGACACCCCCATCACTGCGAGCAGCAACACCCCTCCTACGCGCCCTCGATCTTCGGCAATCGGCGGTACAGGCAGCGGATCTGCACTGATTGGAACGGAGGGCTCGGCGTCAAATCTCGAAGGTCAGATCACGAGCACATAGGCGGCGACTCCCGATGAACGGGAACCTCAAGACCTCCGGCATCCTTCATTCGGATGGCAGCAACATCCATCCAGCTAAAAAGAAAGCATCAAACGAAGCGGAACGATATACAGTGCGCAGATACCGCCATTCTGCAACAGCAATTCTAAAATGATGGAAAGACATCATCAGGTGCAAAATACTGCGCCCGCAGATACGATCATCAACCGTGAACGCTTTGGGAGCAGCATCGCCTCCTCGTGCGGTGCAATGCAAACGGCGTGTTGACAATCGACGCAAAAACTCTTTGTCAACCCTGACGCAAACATTCCTCAGTGGAAACGATATCTCCATTACGGCAGATATTCATACACCAAAATGGCATGATTGCAGGAAATGGAGATATTTCAGTTGCGGCAGCGCAGCATCTGGATATTGAAAAAGGCAACCTTGCAGAGCGGCAGGAACTTCTATGCAGGCAGATTCGATGCCGCTTACGGGGAATATTTCAGCGGCAAAGATTTATCCGTTACACTGAATAGCGATTCGACAAATGTCCGCTTCGGATTCCTTTTGAAATCTCCATGCAGACGGCAAATCTCACGGCGAAGATGAGTGGCGCGGTATTCAATAGAAAGAACCTCTCAGCAGATAACACCTGCATCCACCGCAACGGGAAAATTCGTCCAAGTCAAAGAGGGTAGCATCGTCCGGAAAAACCTAAGTCTCACGGCAGCAAACTCTCCAACCAAAGACCTCATTCAGGCAGATGAATCTGCATACACAAAACAGCACAGCTGGAAAACGATGCCACGGGCAAAATCTCACGGCGATACTGGTTTCCATCCAAGCAGAGCACGTCATAAAACGAGAAGAACGCGCCCTGGAATCCTGGGCCTCGCCGATGAGATGACTGTCTTAGTGCAGCAGACCAACTGGAAGTGCGCACCGCGTCGATGTGACGAGATCTTACCATGGGGCGAGTGCGGCATAAAGCGAATATCGTCATGCAGAAACATCGCCCACGATGCCAACAACAGGCCATCGTAAACGGAATCACAGCAGAGCTGGAGCAGCTCTTCGGTGTCATTGCTGCGAGAAAATGGTCTGTCTGTCACCGCAGATACTCATTCGCACTCAGGAAACGCACTCCTATACTCCGGCAGGGGACATGGATCTTTTCTGCCACGGAGGGACTTACGAATCGCGGCGCACGCATCGAGGCACAGGGCAGCATTCGCATTACGCACCGTGACGAAGAACGAGAATGCCGCGTCGCAAAAGCGTGTCATACCTGACAAGAACCAATCCGATGAAGATCCGTATTGATGACGACGCGATCAACCGGAATACGGCATGGTATTTCTGCCGATGAGTTCTCCAACCTCGAACAAGCACGGTGCATATCAAGGCGCGCCGGACAGTAAAGAAATTGGATTTGCGGTTTATCAAAAAGATCGGAGTGCTGACTGAAACGCAGCAGAAGAAATCGCCGCGGGGAGCCTTCATTCCCGAAAATCTGATTGACACTGTGCCTCGAATCCTACGTTATCGATCCGATCTTCAACGTTCAAACATCACCCTGATGCAGACGGATCGTCTCAAACAAGATGCTGCCGCATGCTGCATGGGATGCGCAGTATCTGCAGCTCATTGAAGAACTCAACGTAAAGATCCGTGCGTACAACTGCCGAGAACGAGGCGTAGTCAAACAGTCAGTTTGCGTTTCGCTGCACGGACAAGATCAAAACGTCACACTTTTATCAACACAACATCGCAGATTTCAAGGAGTCTGTCACCATCACTCCCTCGCTGCAATTCATGCGGGTGGCAATATCCTCTCTAAACAGTGCTCTGGAAAATGAAGACAGCAATATCGTTGCAGGGTGACATCCATGCAACAGCAGGAGCAAAAAGCGGACGTCACAAAACAGCAGGAACTTCTCCGTTACATTTGGTACGACACAGTTTTACTTTGACGGAAAAACGCCGCTGGTCCATCAGACCGCGCTATCGTCGAAAATATGGCGATGTTCGTTCATGACGCCCGAAAATCACAAAAGAGCAACACCTCTCATTGGGATTCAGACCGCGAGGGCGGCACGGTGTCCCCGTCGAGCAGACAGATATTACAAACGCACAGAGAGCGCGTGCAAAAAGCCCTCCCCTTCGACTGTCATCCCTCGGCGGGAGCAGCCAGGAGACGATGCACAGGTCGAACGGCTCTTGTCAGCTCCTCTTATCGCGTGCACCCGGAATCCACGGCAACTACTCTCATCGAGACCGATCCTGCCTTTACCATAAACAAAGAGAAACTTCCTCTCCGACTATATGTATCGGCAGATGAAAGTGGGATCAGGATAAGGTTCCTAAACGACATCGACGACGATTCTATGAACAGCAGCTTCGCAGACCAAATCCTAAAACAACACAGGCAAAACGCCACTGAAGGATATACCGACGACTGAGACCGCATTCAAAGGCTCTGTGGATGCGGGTATTACATATGTAGAGAGAGCAATCTCTCTCCCGGCATTGTCCTCTCCAAGAAAAAACAGGTCGCATCTTCACCCGGATATGGTCTGGCTCGAAGAGCGCGATGTCTGTAAACGGCAAAAGGAACGCGCCGTCTATCCTGTTCTCACACAAAGAACACGAACGGTCTGAGGCTCACGGCGGGCGGCAGTCCCCATCTTCGCAAAGATATCGATCGAGATCCGAAAGGACGCACTCAAGAATCGCAGGGACTCTCTATGGGGAGAATATCCTGCACATGTGAGAGATCGAAAACACGGACTGATCGCGGACAGAAGATCGGACTGAAGTCTGAGCGATTATCCGCGTGCAGGGTTCTCTCATCATGGCATAAAAAGCTGTTGTCCTTGAAGCAAAGAACAACATTGCTGTAGAGCAGCACGACGGAGAAGCTCGCCCATCAGGATCGTCTCTGAATACGACTGCCGGATCGCCGTCAAGGGCGATGAGGGCGTTCTTGTTGTGAGCGCAGGAAAGAATGCATCGCTTTGCAGGAGCGACACTTGCGGCACTCGGCAAAAACGGCAGCGTCCTTCTGCGTGCGGGTGAAAACATCTCGCTGATACCAAGAACCCAAAGCGATAAGGACATGACGGCAGATGCGGAGAACTACTCCGCACAAAGCGCGGTACTGAACTCGGCACGAGATTCGCGCGCGACGGAACATCTCCATCGTTGCCGAAACGACTCTCACGGCACGCGCGGCGGAGCATTGCGAGCAAGAACGGTAGCAGACCTCCTCTCCGCAGGAAACGACATCATCCTCACCGCAGGACGGATACTCCGAGGATCACTACGGATCTCGGTACAAGGAAAGCGACTCGCTCCCTCTCCAAGACCACAACCATCCGTATCTGACAGCGGAGTCAGATACTGCGCGCACGACGAATATCACGGGCAGAATATCAACATCGCGTAAAACGTGACGCAACCTTTGCGGCGGCAAAATATTGCTGCGGATAACGAGTAGAACATCGCTGCCGGACGGAATTCTCTGCGGTCTCGGCAGAGAACTATTCGCATACGGAAACTACAAAGAGGTCAAGAAGTCCGGCATCTTCGCTCGGCGGTGGACTCGGCTTCACCATCGGCACGCAGCAGGTCGAAGACCGCGCACGACAGCTGCGCCATCACCCAGCAGGGAACGAAACATCGCAGGCGTTCGGTGCAGACGTCACGATCGCTGCAGGGAGAGTGCGCGCACACTCTCGCGCAAGCATATCCTCGCGGGACAAAGATGCGAGCGTCACCGCCAGAGAGACGATCTCGACGGCAGGAAAACATCTATCGCGATGAGCTTGACGCAGGAGAGCCCAGAACGACTTTGGGACTGACCGTCAGCCTCGGCCACGGCCTCTTGAGCCTCGGCAGGAAATCGCTGCACGCTTCATGCGCATGGGCGAAGTGAAGGATGACCGCCTGAAAGCCGTCTACGCCTGGAAGGTCGGGGCTGCCCTCATCTGCGCGAAGCTTCTGGCAAGGGCAGAAACCTGCCGAAAGATAGCTGCAGGCTTCTCTGAACCTCAGCCTTGGCACGAGCAAAATCCTACAGCCGCACCGAGAGCACAGCAAGGAATATGCGGCAGCATAATCCGCTGCAGGCGAAAAAGCAGACATCACCGCAACAGAGCGCGACCTTTGCTATGCAGGCTCCACAAGTCGCAGGAGAGAACGCCCTCTGCGCTGGCGGGAAACGTGCGCCTCGAAGTCGGAGAAAAGACACAGCGATGCACGACGAGCGAGAACAAGACGAGCGCCGCAGCATCGGCGTCTCCTTCCCGCAAGGCCTCTCGACTCAGCCTAAGCGCAAGCAAAGCACGGGGAAACAGCAAGGAAAAATGCCTCGACCTACACCCCGACGGAGATCGCTGCGAAAAGACGCCCTGCAGATCGAAAGCGGCGAGGATACGAACATCCTCGGCAGCACAGTGCAGGGCGACAAAGTCACGGCAAAGATCGGCGGCAATCTCATATCGAGACCCTTGCAGGAAAAAGAAACCTACGAGGAGAAGAACACATCAGCAGGCTTCGATCTCTCTTGGGATATTCGCTCAGGAAAATTCTCCAAGCCCACGTTCGGCCTTTCAGCGAGCAGAGGAACGATCGACTCCCACTATAGAAGCGCCAGAGGCCAGTCCGGCATCTTCGCTGGAAAAGGCGGCTTCGACATCTACGTCGAAAAGAACACCGACCTCAAGGGCGCGGTCATTGCAAGCGAAGCGGATGCAGGAAAGAACCGCCTTCGACAGGGACGTTCTCTTTCAGCGACTTTGGAGAACGAGGCGGACTACAGCTCAAAGAGCATCGGCGCCGAGTATCACCACTACGGCAGCTATGACAAGATGAGCCGACAAGAAGAACAAGGTCTATAAACACCATAGGCCTCTCCCCCAGCCTTTCCATGCCTGCCAAGGGCGATGCGAACAGCACAACAACTTCTGCCGTTGCACCGGGAACGATTAACATCCGTGAGAATCCCACGCAGGACATCTCTGCCCTAAACCGCGATACGAGCAACGCTCTGAACGAACTTGGGCGCATCTTTGACAAGCAAAAGATCGAAGAGCAACAGGAACTTGCCAAGGCCTTCGGCGAAGAAGCCTTCCGTCTCGCCCATAACCTCCCCGATGACGGCAGCGGCAGAAAAGTCGCCGTCCACGCCATCATCGGCGGCATCATGAGCCAGATCACGGGTGCTGGCTTTGCTTCTGGTGCAATCGGCGCAGGCGTCAACGAGGCTGATGATCTAGCGATCAAGAAGATCAGATCCCGCACTCGCACAGATCGTCAGCGACTTAGGAGCAGGCTGCATACAGGCTGTCTGCGGCAATGCAGGCGCGCAGAGCTGCGAGCGTGCAAAGGGACGAAGAATACCTACAGGAAAAGAGCAGGAAAACTTTGTCGAAGAACTGAGTGAGGTATTGGAAAGCCAAGATCAAGAAAAATCAATGAAGACTACAAATATTACGCGCTAGTAATTACTATGACCAACATGGAATGACCGGAGAGAGACGACCAAAAGAATAACGGCTTTCTTTATCCATTGTTGGAATGTTAATCCTTAGAGGATAAGAGATATTGGTTAGACGGGAGGATTGAACTATACATTAAATAATACTGTTCGTAGGCGATCCTGCATTATTCGCATTAGCCAATCAAAAGAGACATGATCTGAAGTTAATGGGTACGCTGAAGGTTATACCATCTAACGATTATCGTCGCTAGAAAAGAGCAGCAGAAATTAAAAATGAATAGTGAGATCCCTAAGACGAATTATGCAGAAGAACTCATCTCGCGATGCTAAAAGCTGTAGGGATAGCTACGGACCTAGTTGCTGCGAAGGTGTTTCTCACGGTTTACCTGACACCTTCAGCATAGCTTTTATGCTCGTTATGCAGGAAGGAGAAAAAGTTTAAATCTTTTCAGAGGACCTGCAGTGTCATATGAGATCGTATATAGTCAAGACTTTATAGAAGAAAATTAGAACGAGATATTCCGCTTTGGGGAGTAGTGAAACCCGTTTCATGAGCGTCAAAAATGAATGCGTCAGGTGGCACGTTGACCAGCATAACATTTGGTACTATTGGGTTAGCAATAACTATAACACATAATATGGATAATACATATACGGTGGAAGGAGTAGCTGAAGATTTGTATAACTTCGAGCATTTAATATAGATGGTGGAAGAAAATTCAGTGAAATAGGAAACAATCATTGCCTATGATCTACAAAAGAAGGGCGAGGTTCGCCCTCACATGGAAGGCGAACATACATGACGATTCATGAGTAACTTAAGAAGCTGCCTCAAGTATATAAGATGTGCTTATTGTAATATTAACTTTGCCCAGTGCAATCGTCGCATAATATATTGTCGATATACATATTATTTGGTGGCGTGGCTTTTCGTCAGATTATTATGTGTACGCAAAAAGATGTAGAAATATATCGACTGAAGAATCACGCGTCTAAGTGTTCTAAAGAAGAAGATGGCATATGTACTTCATTGATAATTATGGATTTTGGACGTTGATTGTGTAACGGATAATATAAAGATATTTAACTCAACACTAACGAATGAGGATATTCAGAACCACAGACAGTACAGCCGTTATAGTAAATAGAGTGTTGGTATTGATTACTGAAAGAACGAAAAGATCAAAAATGATATTTGTCTGTGATGCGCTACAAAAGTGATGGTATGAGTGACCGTTTAAACCATTGTCAATCAGATTGAGGGATCATGTAAGATGCGCGAGAGTTTATGGCGAATTAGAACGAAAAAGAAGGCGACGGTTGTTGTTTGTCCTCAACCAAGTAGCTGCGTATCCCATGTGACTTTCTTTTTCAACCTGCTGACCAGGCGCGGATTGACAGGAAACGAGGACTATTTGGAACCGCAAGGAATGAAATACTAAGATATCACTCCTATCTGTTGTCGTATTTTCTATTCTTTTGGCGGCTGATTCCAATCAATATTCCTGAGGAAGCTCGAGGTGAATCCATTTGATTTCAACACACTCCCATCTGCTCCCTACTGCAGCAGCTTTTCATCCTCCCTCATCCGTCTTCCCGGGCCCAAGGCTGCTCCACTTTCACAGCAAGAGCAGCTTTGACCAGTCGCGGGCGCAGGAGGCGGCACGGACAAGAGAGGATGCATCAAGAACGCACGGATGATACGCCGCTCTTCCTTCTTCATCTCTTTCCCGCCGCGCTGCGAACGTCCGCTTCCCATCGCCAAAGGTCGTGCTGGAGAAATGCACTCTGGAAGTTCTATTTCGCGCCACATCTCCGTGACTATGAAGCGACGCGAGCTTTCTCTCTGCTGAGATCACCGGAAGTTCGCGGCGGTGCATGAATCGAGTGCTATGCGGAGCGTGGCTTTTTCCACGAGCCGCAAAAGTCGTTATCCCTGAGCAAAATTCCTTTTCGTGAGAGCTGCACCGTTTTGGCAGTATCGGACGCACTGCGCCGCGCGCTTTGCGGAGGGCAGTGACACGCTCTCATACCCACAACCTTTCCTGCTTTCCGTGCGGGCGATGTCTTGAATAGTGCGCGATATCGAGTAGGGGCTTGAGTATATGATAGCGCCGTGCCTCTACAGGATATTACCGCAGCTTCTCATCGCACAGGAGCCGCAGATGACGGATGTCCTGCTCACGGTGACGCGCGGTGTTAGTCATGCGTCTCACGCACAATCTCCCTCGGATGATTCCGGGCTCGTGGATACGGGAAAGCTGCAGCTGAGTGGCAGATCGTCGGCGTCGACCCAGATATTTCAGCGGAACGACACCCTTCGCGTCGGCTGAATCTCGACGCACTGCACGGTACGGCTGAAGGGCACGCGCGGCATAATGTCGCTACATGATTTCGCTACGGGCGCATACGTTTACGTTCTCTTACCAGCGCTCGGAAATACCATCAGACGGTGAGAGCCGTCCCACGATTTCATCAGCGCGGGCGATGCGAATATCTCGACGTTTTCCTGGGATTATGCACTGCATCGCTCTGTCTCGCTGAAACGAGCTGGATATTCGTCTGCGGAAGCGTCAATCGCACAGCTTATCAACGACGTGGAGTTCTCATCCAAGCGATGCATCAGACATCGCCCAAGTCGGCTATGCGCAGCGGCTCATATCGAGCGGGATACGCTCTTTTCCGTATCGCTCACCGTTTCGACCTGACTGAAGGCAGGAGGAGAAGATTTATCCGAATGCGCAAGACGCGCTATATCGCCCATGGCTCGTCGATGTGGATTTGCGTCCATCCGTTTACTTTCGCCATCGGCCTGCAGACCTTCACGAGTCTCTTCACGGGCAGATGGACGATGAACGAGCAAGCGCTCCCATGGCGTGGATATGATCAGCATGGGCGGACGCTACTACTCGTGCGCGGCTTCGATGGCGAGGCCGCTGATGGGACAAACGGCTGGTATCTTAGAAATGAGTCGCGACGAAATTTCCGAAAGCAGCAGGCAGAACTCTATCTGGGACTCGATGTCGGTGCAGTCTACGGCCACGGCGCCGATCTCTACAACGGACATGCGCTCGCAGGCGCAACAATCGTCGCGCGTGCGATCATACACACTTTCCTTACGACGTATTCGCTGCTGCGCCCATAGACTCGAGGATTCCACACGCGGATGTGACGTGCGGTTCTCCTCGGGTTGAAGATCTAGAGATTCATTTTTCCAACATCACGCCCAATCTCGCCCCTTTAGAAATCTTCCTGCTCCAACCCCTACACTCTTACTTCCGTCCATCCCGAAACACCACCGTCATGCCCTTATACCCACGGTCACGCACTCCACCATGCTCGCCCAAAGCTGGCTGTCGAACTCTGCCACAGGGCTCGGTCTGCGCTTTGAGCCGTCTGATCAAACTCTGCCAATCGCTCGGACTGCGCTTCCTTGGCAGAGATGGCATCCGTCACCTCGTCAAACCGAGCCTTGGCGGCATCGTACCGCGCCACAAGCCCTCGTAGTGCTTCTGATACCCTCCTGATTCTGTGCAATCGGGCGTTCTGCTCTAACGCACTTCTCCGTCATCTCCACCAATACCGCCAGTTCACTGCTGCAACGTTGCTCTTTCCTCCGCAAAAGTGCCGTCGTGTCGCAAAGCGTCTGCTCGCACGAGCCGAGCATTCGCGATGATCTCATCTCCGCCCGTCACCAGCCGATTGAACGCTGCAACAAAATGCTTCCTTGATTTCTCTCCTCCGTCACATGAGGGCGTCTCGTGCATTTTCTGTCCCCGTCATACTTGTTGTTGCAGCGGCAGATGATGCGCCTGTATTTATCTGTGGAGTGCCAAACTTTAGCGCCGAAAGAACCGCCGCACTCGCCGCACGGATTTTTCCCGAAAAATGCTCACGCCGCTGTATCTCCGCCTTCCCTGTGCGTCGCTCCCATCTCCGTCTGCACCATCTCGAACACGCGGGGTCGATGATGGCGGGATGGCTCTGTTCCACGAAGCAGTTTTCGGCACTTGTCCCGCAGTTCTTGACGGCTTTCTGTGAGTGAAATCCGCGTGAAGGTCTTCTGGATTCTCGCGCATCCGTGTATTTCTCGTTGCGCGAGGACGCCCTGGATGGTCTTCGCGTTCCATCTCCTGCCTGTGCCCGTGCGACGAATGTGCCGTGATGCCAGTCCCTTGGCAATCTTGCACGCCGTCATGCCTTCAGAAAAAGCTGGAAGATGAGCCGCACGGTCTTTGGCTTGCTCCTCGTTGATGGCGAGATTGCCGTCCTCGCCCTTGTCGTAGCCGAGAAAGCGGGAGTAGCCGACGGAGAACTTGCCGTCTGCGAACCTCTTCCGCAAGCCCCGCATGTGACGTTCCTCAGAAATGCTCCTCGCTTCCTCCCTGCGATAGGGCTGGAAAGAATCGCATAAGAGGATTTCGCCGCGAGCCTGAAAATGTCCAGATCGCCTCTTTTTCAAAGTAGACCTCGAGTACCGTTTCCTTGAGTTTCCGCATGGTGGTGAGGCTGTCCACCGTGTTTCTGCGAACCTCGATACGGATTTCGTGACGATCAGCTGGATTTCTAGCGTCCAGCGTCCTGCACATACGGTGAATCCTCGCGCTTTTCATGGATGTCCCGTCACGCCTCTCATCCGAATATCATTCCCTGCAAACTCCCAGTCCGAGCGGCTCTTGATGTAGTTGGTGTAATAGTCCACTCTGGGCGGCGTAGGATGTCTTTCTGGTCTTCATTGTCCGTGGAGACTCGTGCATACGCCGCGACTTCGCGCTTGCTTTCACTCGCCAGCGGCACCCGAGAAATCTATGGATGCTGGCGGGGATGACCGTCACACTGCTCTGCTCATCGCGTCGTCCTTCCATCGTTTGTGGTTCCGCCTACGCCGCCATGCGAGCGGCATCGAACATCTCCCGCGTCACCAGCGGTTCGTGGCTCGCTTTTTGATGACCCTTTCCGTCCCGCTTCCGGAGAACTGCGCTTGATTTCGGCGAACGCCGAGATGTAGTCGCTTTCCAGCGTGTGGGCGATCAGCTTGCGCGAGATTTTCCCCATCGAAATGCCGCCACAGCCGTCGGCTTCGCAGCTGCGACGTCGGTGACGTGCCAGCCGTCGAGGTAGTATGGAATATCAATCGTTCTCGGCCCCTGGCTTTCGGGAACAAGCACATAGCCCTGCTCCCTCGCTCCATCGGTGGCCGGAAGGCTTTCGTGTGCGGTCGGTGTACTTTTCCGCTCCGATCGAAGCTATGGACTTTCGCCGTCTCGACCGTGCCATCGTAGAAGCGGAATTCCAACACGTCCGCATCGGTGGTGCGGATTTTCTCACGGTCTTGGCAAACACATCTTCGTCAAATTCCGTCCGTCCCAGCACCTCGCAGGAAGCCTCGCGCAGTCGATAGTCTGCGGATGTTCGCTATCGCACATCCGCTTGCGAATTTTATCGTAGTCACACCTAATGTCTCCTGCAAGCCGTCGTCCGTCTGGTTCTGGTCGCTCCTTGACGAAGTAGCTGCACCGCATTTGCCGCAGATGATAAGCTGAGAAGCAGTCGTTTTGCCTGCATGCGATGCGCGCCGGATTGAAGTCGAGCTGGCCTGGATCTTACCTTTTTCGCACCTTCTCAAACGTCTCTCGGTCGATGATGGCAGGGTGATTGGTCCGTGATGTAGTAGCGTGGCAGCTGTCCCTTTGTTCCTCGAGCAATTTTGTGCGTCCGAGGTTTTCCGTGATGTAGCGTCGTTGTAGGAGAACGTCTCCGTGACGTAGACCTCGCGTTCCGCGCGGCGCAGCGAATGAAACGGCACGGATGAAGCATGTCCGTGTTTCTGCAGCGTGCGGGATGTCTGACCGAGCGGAATATCTCTTTTGAGGAAATTGTCGTAAATCACCCGGAGGGCATCCGCCTTTCTTCCTCGCAGATGACGAAGGACTCTGCTGTCCCATCGGTAGCCATAGGCGGCGCGCGCAAAAGCCATTGCTCCTCGCCTCGAATTTCTTCTGAATCGACTACTTATTGTCGGATTGGTTGTGGCTCTTCCGTGCAAAGCCTGCCAAAATTTGAGCATGAGTTCCTGTCGGCTGATAGGGACTGATGTTCCTCTCTCGAACCACACGTCAATCCGAGAGATTTCAAATGCCGCAAGGTTTCCAACAGGTCTACCGTGTTTCCCTGGTAAATCTTTGGAAATACTTTGCAGAGAACAATGTCGATGTGTCCGCATCGCAATCCTCGACCACTGTTTGAATTCTGCTCCGGTGGCTAATCCTAATCGCCGATACTGCTGTCGGCACATATTCCCGACATGCATCCATTCGGGATTGTCTGGATGAGATTGCTGTAATCTCGACCTGTGCCGAGAGCGAATGGTTCAATCTGTCCGATTCCACGAAACACGAGCATAAGCTGCCACTTTCTTTTTGCGGCACTATTTGGTCGGTTCTATGCGTAATCTCTCATTGTATCACCCCTCACCATATATCCTCAACTCGGCGAGGAGTCAACGGTATTTGCATATCGAGCCGACCATGGCTTATATTTTCGAGGAAGATTGTCGATCTTGGCGTTCTTCTGGAAGAGACCAGCTCCGCAGAACGTATACGGCGCACCATGCCCATCGTGCCTTCGTACATTTTTTCGCGCTGAAACGCGCTTCCTTCGTCATGGGCGCATCACCTCCGAGTTCTGGTGTTTGCATCCGCCAAAACCACCGGCGATGTAGTACGCATGAGAGCAGTATTTTCGCGGTTGTTGCTGTAAATCTCGAAGGTTCTGCTGCAATACGACACCAACGGATAGACAGCTGTCGGTCAAAATGCAGATATTGTTCCACTTCTGGCGGCAGGTGTCGGAGCAGAACCGCCAGTTTCTTCCTGCCGGAATCTGCTCCATCGACCTGCCGCAGCATCTGCAATCCGTTAACATCCGCAGCCTGCGGGCTTGACTGGCCCGCTTTGCTGCATTCATCCTGCGGCAAAAGACTTCACGGTGTCTTTTGGATAGGCCAATGCACTGCGCGATTTTCTAGGTAGCCCTCAGCCTTTCCCGCGAAGTTGTCTTTGATTTGCTTTTGCTCTTCTGTCGGTGTTCTTCCCTCTGCTAAATTGAAAGGACAGAAACCGCGATTTCATGGATGTTTCATAAATCACTCTATAAGAGCTACGGCAAAGCAAGAAATCACGGTTTTGTTTGTAAATAAGCCCGCAGGTTTCCCCGCCGGATTTCGTTCCTTTTATCTGCTATTTGCTTTTCCTTGTCCCTTCATGGCTTCCCCGCAGCTTCTTCGGTATGGGAAGCCCCATCTCGCTGCGTGTCCTACAATCGAGATGCCCTCGTTCGACAAGTAGAAGAAAATCACCGCCGAACGCAGGACGCAGCCGCTGCCGATGATGTGGACGTCGAGCACGTTTGCCATGCCGACGAGCAGGAAGATGGCCACTTTCCGCACGATGCCCTGAAAGCCGATCTCGCTCGACAGGTTCTTGTCCAACAGCGCAGAGGACGCCCGTGATGTAATCTACGGCGATGAATACAACCAGTGCGTAGAGCAGATGGTCGAAGTCGCTGAGGAACTCGCCGACCAGCACACGCCGATGCATGCCGACCACCAGCGAAGGTTCATAGGTTTTCCATGACTTTTTGCCCCTTGAATTGCATTTTTCAACGTCTTTTTCCCACGTCTCATATCCCGTACACGACGGAAGCGGAACGTATCGCAATCACCCTCGACAGCTCTTTTGCATCAGACCCGTCTTTGCATAGGTATGATCGTTCTCGAAAGGATGCACGACATCCCATCCCCCTGAGGGATATCCCTCCGGACTTTGATCCTCTCCTTGGTGAATGCGCATAGCGTCTGCGTGGTTACAGAATGCACGCCGAGCAGATACTGCCCATCTCCGATGCGGAGAATCGTAAAGCGCGTGCCAAGGCGGAAGCACCGGTGAGGATTTTGTCTCCTGTCGGTGTGAAAAATGGTCAGTATGATGCGTCTCGGGACGGGAGACAAAAGTTAGCGCCCGTCGCGCGTATGTTCCACATGTAGTAGTAGCCGTCGTGGATTGGGAACTTTTTCCTCTCGCGCCCGTAAATGTTTTCTACTCTTCCGCAGAAATCCGTCGTTCAGAGCGTGCATAGTCATGGAACAACGGATGTGCACCCTTCAGACATCCACATAATACACCGTGTTGGTTAATTTCCCGTGCCGGGTTTCTGCCTTCATATCCGCCATCTGTGGATGCGTCGATTTCCAAATAGAAAGCAGTTCCCTTCGCAGTCTATATGTCCGCCTCCAGTGATGATGCTTGTGAAAGTGGCTTTTTCAACATCTCAGTAATACGGCCTGAGATCATGCGAGGCGATTTCTTTCCCGTTTCTTTCTACACGGACAGCGCCCAGAGACCCGGCCATCCTATCTTCATCAATGTCCACCCAGTAAACGCCCGTAAGCGTAAAAATATTCCCGGCTAGGCATCCATGTCTGCATCAGGAGCTGCTCGCTTGTCTCGCGGATACGGATGCGGCAGAAGATATGCGACGTGCGCCCCCAGATAGAAGCCCTCTGTATTGAGCGATGGCAGTCATGACAGCTATCGCAGTTCTCCTCGTTGGTAGATGCAGTGCCATCCGCCAACGTAGAGAGGAACGCCGCTTTCCCCTGCTTTTGACCAAGCACAGGGCGCACTGCCGCCTGCGGATTCGTGATCCGTAGATGCAGCGGCCGTCCGTCCAGACCCAATCGCCGCTGTGGACGCTTCGGTTTCCGATGACGGTGAGCCACTTGCCTTCGGCGAGAACTTTCTTCCTCTCGCTCCCAGTCCACTTGCCCCTGCATATTCTCACGCTCCCAGAATGATTGCCGTGCCGCCCTTTGAAATTTGCACCCAGACGAGCGAACCTTCTTCCGTGCTGCAGTCTACGACGGCCTTGAACGGATAGGAGCACGATCCGATGCGCACTCTGCCGCCTTGAATCACGCCCCTCTGCGCCTTGCCTTCCTGTCGCTCTCGTGTATCTTTGACGCCTTACGCAGAGCATCCATCAATCCTGCACGCCGTTCATAGTCAGTACCACCTCGTCATCTTTATGGTTTTGCTTGAGGAGCGCGGCGTAAGTTCGACGGCGTTCGACTGCAGGAAAGTATTCCTGCCCTCGAATCTTTATGCGCTCCGTAAAATCGACGATATGCCCGACATCCGGCACGCGTCTTGAATGTTCGCGTAGACTTCAGCGTGACGGTTTTCCTGCGTCTTGCGGTTGAGCCAGAGAATTGCCTGCGTCAGCTCTTTGAGGTACGCTTCGCCTTTCACGGGAAATTTCCCGTGTCGATCAGCGAGGTGAAAGGCGCGTCCTCTCGTCACGCGAATAGCTGAGCCAAGACTGAGATTGGACTGCTCGACCGTGAAGCGGCTCGCCTTGCCGCCCGGGCTTTTGCCTTGGGAGAGCGTGCTGCCCTCAAGATTGCCGTCGACATAGACGGTCGTCGCATACCAGCCGTAGCCCAGAGGTGCGTGGTAAGTGATTCGCTCCGTGCCGCGCTCGTTGTTCCAGTCCGTCCAGTCGTATTCCGTGTGCTTCTTTCCATCGTTGATTGGCTCTGTTGTTCGCTCCCATTCCTTGACGAGATACACATCGCGCTCGGTTTCGGCATAGGTGTATTCCGTGCGGCTTGTGGAGCCGTCCTTGTTGTGCGTCTGCTTGCTCGTCAGATATTCGCCATGGTAGGTGTATCGCGTCATGCCTTTCTCGTTCGTTTCGCTTGTCAAAAAGCCGTTGTGGTAGGTGCGGCTCATCTCTTCCCAAGAGATTGTGCCTGTAAAGGGAATCGGCTCGATATCTTCTTCGTTGTAGGCGTTCCCCGTCATCTCGGAAGCGTGACCGCTGTGCCACAAGGAGCGCACAAGGCGGCGCTCCACCGTTGGGCGACTGTGCGGCCAGTCTGTGATGTCGAGGACGGATGCTTCTCTGCCGCGCTGGACAATATGCAGCGTGTCCTCGCGGATGAACACATTGACCTGCCGCTGCGGCAGTTTCGCCGTCCAACCAAAGAGCGCGGAGACGAAGTCTTGGTATGTCATGCCGCTGTCCTCGAAAGTTCTGCGACGGCGTGAAGTCATCGCACGCCCAATGGAGCTGCAAACTGAGCGCAGCGGCGATGGACTGCGCGTAATGAGACGCCTGCTGCTTGACGAAGATGCGAATGGCAGAGTAGAGCGTCGCGTCCTTGCTGTACGTGCCTTTTCACCGTTTGGAGCAAGTCCCGTTGGAGTGGTTTCTTCCACGAGGAAGAGAAGCGATAATCAAGAGCTGACGCGCACGGCATCGCCGATGGCCCAGCGGCGTGCCGTCTCCATCTGAAAACTGTCGGAGAGCGTCATCTCGCCGAGTGTGACGGCAAAGGAGCGGATGCCGTTGGCGCGGAAGTTGTCGGCGATCTGCGATACGGCACGCTTGCTTCCTTGTCTTCTTCCATGCGATGACGTTGACATATTCTGAGCACATGAGGAATGCGAATCAGGTGTCGAAGCGAACGCGCACTCGCGCCACGACGGTACGGCGCAAGGGCGGCTTTGGCGACATTTCCCCTGCCGAGTCTGCGCTGCGTTTTTCGCCGCCGCGCGATTCCCCATGCCCGGTGTGCGCTTGTGTCGCCACGAACCGTCTCACTCGTGACGACTTCGCGCTCCGTTGCTCCGCGCGGGATGCAGTAGTTCGGCGAGAGCGTGCGGTAGGTGTCGCAGTGGATGCGAACATAAATGCCGCCGACGCATCTTCGCGTGGCGGCAGAAATCTATTCCTTTGTGCAACGCGCCGCAGGAGCTTGGCACTCGTCCAGTCGATAGCGGAAGAAGTGAGCGTGCGTCTTGTATCTGCAGCAATGCGGTTGGTGCTGCAAAACCTGTCTCTGGCTGTCTGCTCTTATTTTCAGCTGTTTTCGGCAAGCCGTCTCTTGGTATCTACGCAGCACCGCCTGTGCTTAGGTGCCGGAAGAATCGAGCGCATATTTTTCGGCTGCGGACTTCTTCCCCTTTGGGAATCCATGCGATGCACATCTTCGGCTGCAGGACTTCCTCGCCGATGGGAATCCACGCGATGCAGGTTTTCGGCTTCAGCAAGACGTCCATGCGCTATTCCCCGCTTTCAGCCGAACTTTCTCGTCGCCATCTCCGCCATGCTCAAGGATGCGCCGTGCCCATCCCAGACGAGCGCCGTCGTCTTGTCCGATCAATTCATGTCTGCCCGTGTTTCCGTCACTGCTCCGCCCGCCTCTTCCAAGGCTGTGAGGTGCAGATCGCCTGTTCCCGTGCGATGAGCGGGGCACCGAAACAGCGGACGCCGGTCGCCCGGGAATCTGCGCCATACGTCGCGGCAAGCGCCGCCGTATCCATCGTCTGCAAAATTTGCTGTCCCACAGCAGTCGCCCGATAGCTTTCCGTCGCCGCCATCGGTCATATCCGCGACCGTCGACTGAACGGACAAAGGGACAGCCCTGCTCTTTCATGTTGATATCCTCGTCAGACAGATGATATTGGAAAGCAACGCATCATCCGTATCGCGCATAAATGCTGGTTTCTTCGCTCTCGAAAATCCATGTAAAGTTCGTCCGTTTGCCAATCTCATGTCCGTTGATCTATGACATGGAGCATCGCGTCGTAATTGGTCCCGTCATATGAAACCATATAGTATTGACGTCGTCGACTTCATTTTCGTATCAAAATAAGAGGTGTTACTGTTCGCCCCATAGACACTCCAATGGTCACGGTAACCACTCACTTTCGACCTTGTTCTTCTCGCCGAATTGAAACCATGCCGTCGAATCCAGGCTCTTCCTGCTTTTGAGATACACGTCGAACTTGCCGTACAGCTCGGTCGGCGTATAGGAACGGCAATGCCGCGTATCTTCGGCATCCAGAAGGATACGCCTGTCTTGCTGTACTTTGCATCCCGCACCGTTTTGTCGCTTCCCTAAGTCAATCAAGTCGGCATATCCCGGATTGATGTACTGAAACGCCATGCCATCGCCTCCTCAGACTTCTACGATCAGCCCCTTCCGCCTGCACGTCAACCGTGGTGTCGTTCTTCGGGCTTTCATCCGACGTACTCATCGCCTTGACCCAGAAGATGACGTTGCCCTTCGCCGACGCTTTGCAGGGAGATTGTATTCTTTCCAGTCAGCGGAAGCCAAGACCGTATCTGCCGTGTAGTTGTTGTCTTGAGCGGCTTTCCATTTCGCGGCATTTTCGCGCCGACGAACTTGATCGTGATCGCGCCCTTCGGCCTTGTAGCCGGAGTCGCAGCGCACAGCGCATTTGACGGCTTTCTCCTCTTCTTTTCGCCGCATCCAGCAGGACTGCGATGGGAGAGGTTTCCGTATCTGTGCTGGCTTCCGTGCCGTCCTTCATGCGGCTCGTAGGATTGTTCATATAGATGTGCAGCTTGTTCGCCATAGTCATACCCTCCAAAATTCCAGTGTGAGTTTATACGCCTTAGAAAAGTGCGGCACATAAGCGTATGCCTTCACCGTCACGCGCATGTTGTGCCAGACATTTCCCGCTTCGTCCGTAACGTCCACTTTCTCGCGACGTCCCAGTATCTCTTGATTTTTCTCCCCAATCAGCCGCCAATACCGTAACGGTGCAGGAGATGCGGTCGCCTTGAGCGACGTGTCCGAAATCCTGCACGACCATGCCGCCGACGATTTCCACCATGCGCTGACGGTCGTCGGGCAAGACCTGCCAGTTCTCCGCTTCCGAAAGTCCGCACATCACCAATTTGAATATGAATTGAATCCCTCCCAAAGCACGCTCAGACAGCAGGACGGATGCGGTCGGCCACATGATCTGCCAAGAGCCGCATACCCTCGTTGTCCTGTGTCACGGCATTTTCGATATTTACCTGCACTTCGATATTGGCGGTTGATGCGGCAGGATTCCCCCGCTCTGAGAAAATTCACCGTCGGAGCAATATTGAGCCTGTCCATAACCTTCTGCGTCATGCCGTTTTCAGCGTTCCTGCGAGACGTTCCATCACTTCGTTCCCGAGCGTGATCTTGATTTCTCCCGGCTCTCTTTCTCGCCTTGGTGCGAAAGTTCGGCAAAATGTCCTCCAAAGGCTGTTTGCCTCGCTCGTTGAAATCGAGCAAGCTCTTCGGGACGAAAATTCAAAGTCGTCCTTTCGTCAGCCCATTCGATTCGCGCAGGTAGTCGAGCAGTCCGCTTGTGCCGCCTTTGCTGAAATGCTTCCAGTTCCTTTCTTCTGGCTCTTGAGAGCTTCCAAAGCGGCATTCCTTCGGGCATCGAGCTTTCTCCTTCTCGCCCATTTCGTGGCCTTTCACCCTCGTCCAAGCCCTTCTGCATCCACGCTTTTTCTCGCGCTCGATGTCCGCCAGACGGTTTTCCAACGAGGTCTTCCAGATGGCGTCAATCTTGGAGGCAACATCCGCTTCCCCACTGCTCCATGATGCGCGCCTTGCTCGCCTCTGCCCAGTTGGCGGCACTGACCTTGTCCAAGCCTTGACGGCGATAAGCGCGTTCTTCCTCATCGATCTGCGCAAGCTCGATTCTCCAATTCCGTGCGGTGGATGGACCCGTTTTCTCTACGACATTCCGCTGGAAATCCTCGTAAATCTTCGCCTGCTTTCTGCAGCCGATATTCTTCCACCATCTGCGCATCCGCACCCGACTGACGAAACTTCTCCGCTTGTCTGGCAGCTTCATGCAGCGCATTTTCAAGGTCGCTGTGCGAAAGCGTGAACAGGCTTTCTTTCAAGTCCTCGTTCGCCTTGGCGGCAGCGCGGACAGCGGCGGCATTCTCCCTCGCCGCTTTCGCCCCTTCTTTCTGGGCGCGGCTCTCGTCCTGCAGAGCCTTTTTCCGCTTCCTTTTCGCGGCTTTCTTCTCCGCTTTAAGCGCATCATCCGCCGCCTGCCAGTCCTTGAACTTCTGACTGCTTGTGGCGGCCTCTCATAGCTCCGATGCTCCAACGATCGCACCGCCGATGCCGCCGATGAGCGTGCCGCCGCCCGGCTCTACCAGCGTTCCCGCCACAGCGCCCGTGCCCGCTCCGACGAGCATCGCATCCACCGTGGTCTTGATGCCGCCGTGCTTGGCAAACGTGCCGATATCGTGCAATGTTTCCTTGACGGATTTCTGCATTGACGCCGATGCTCTCCATGGCATCCGCCACGCCATCCAAGACATCGACGGAAGCGCGGGCAAAAGCGTCGACCACATCGGCAAGCTCCTCGATGGATTCCTTGTTGTCCTGGATGCAGCCGATGAGGTCTTGAAAAGCGGTCTATGACGTTGGGCATCAGGTCTTCTGCAACAGGAAGGAGCGCAGAGCCGAGGGCGAGCTTGAGCTGCCCCTGCTTCCATCTCCATCTCGCGCCATTTGAGATACGCTTGATGCGCTTCTTCTGGATTGAGCAATCCCGTCGTCTTGACGTGCGAGGCGACTTCCATAAGGTCGTCGTACTGCTCCAAGACAGGGATAAGCGCCGCGCCCCTTGCGCCGAGGACTTCGGCGGTAAAGGCTTCTTCCATTCCCGCATCGGCGGCGCTTCGATAGCCTTTGGCGAGACGTTCCAACTGCTCGTTGAGTCCCCAGGAGATTGCCTTTTTCATCCGTCAAGGCGATGCCGAAACTTGATAAGGCTTCGGTCGTGGCATTTCCCTTCGCACCTGCCGCTTCGATCTGTCGGTCGAGCCTTGCAAAGAGCGGCACGAGCGAGTCGATGTTTGTCCCTGCCAGACTGAACACACGACTCATCTGTGCGGCTTCTGCCGTCGTCGTATGCAGACGCTTCGTCAGACGATAGATGCTCTCGCCCGCCTGCATCGCGTCGTGCGTGATGTTGAACAGTCCCGCGCCCGACGTGAATACTGCCATAAGAGCCGCTGTCTTGGCGTTCAAAATGGACACGCCTTCCGACAGGCTGTGAACTCCTCCCTTGGCAGCTGAAAAAGCCCGCCGAGTTTCTGCCCCATCGCCTTTGCGCGGCTGCCCGTCGTCTTCATCTCGGCATTGAGCTTTCTGAGCTCCGCTTCCAACTGCGCGACCTGCCGCTGCTGTTTCAGAGATTCGTCTCGGCATAGCGCGTGCGTGCGCCGTCCTTGTCCGCTTTCTGCACATCCTTGAGCACGTTGGCGAGGATTTCTTCTTTCTTTCGTCTGGATGTCCAGCTGGCGGTTGATGGCTTCATACTGACCTTGATCTTGTCAAGCTCCGTTCCCCGCGCCGTCGAGCTTTGGCGAGGTCGACATCCATCTTGAGTTTCAGCTGATTGCTCCTGCTGTTGAGACTCGCCACTCGTCTCAGACACAGTGCTTCCTGCCGTATCAAAAGTCGAGCTGCAGGCGTGCGATGTCAAGCCGAGACTGATATACAGCTCGTCGATTTTCTGTCCTCTTGCCATTTACATCACATCGTCAATGAAAATTTTCTGCCCATCCTCCCTTGATTTCAACCATCGCAATAAGCTGATCTGAGAGGAAGGCGATCTCATGAGCGTCGACCTCCTGCATCGTCCAGCCGTAGGAGGACTGCAGGCGCTCGTAGTAGCGCAGGATGTTCTGATACGGGGAAAGCGTCTATGCCTTCCCCCGCCCTCGTCGTTTTGGGAGTTTCACGAGTTTCTGAAACGTCAGCGATTGAATCCAGCGGAAAAGTTCCCGCGTCAACGGCACGATGTCCGCGACCCTCGATATTGTCGTCAATGGCTTCTTTGTCACTTCCTCGCGGTCAAAGGCGAGCAGGATGAGGTCGATTTCGCATCGAGGAACTCTTCGACGCTGAGATTCTTCTTGTCCTCGTCGAAGAAGGCGAGAAACCTGCGCCACACCTTCATCTTGGGAGGATTCGGCGCATACGTTTTGCCGTAGAGCGTGATGGTTGGTGTTTCCACGTCGGCTCATCTCCTCTCAAACGCTTTCGTACCACTTCGTTCCGGTTTCGGCAATGAAGCCCGTCGCTTCCTCGTCGGCTTTCGCATACGACTGCCCATCCGACAGACGATAGATCGCCTTTGCCGAGATGGTCGGCGTGTCGTACTGATGTTCTCTTCCTTCGTGTTGCCCGATTCCGAAGGCTCGACAAATTGGACTTTGAAAAATTTGGTGAACCTCTTCTTGCCGTTTGCGCTTGTCCGACTGGAACATGACGGCGAAATACGGCGGCACGTCGTCCTTGCTTTCGCTGTCATGACGCCCTTGTCGATCTTGTGCCCGAAGAGATAGGCGACGTATTCCAGCGGGAGTGCCGACGTGTCGAAGGTCAGGTCGTACGAGGCGGTATTGGCCGCCGTATCTACGGACTGCCCGTCAGCGAAAAAGTTCCGCCTGACTCGTCTTGGGCTTGATGTCCACTTTTCCGCAGAATCTTCCCCAGACTGATGGGCGGTTCATACGTCGCTGTGCCGTTCGGTACATCCGTCAGCATCTTGGCAATATGCAGCTTTTTCCACATTGATGAACTGCCCGCTCGTGAGATTGGCGGCGGGCGCTGTTACACTGGACTTGGCATTATTCCTCAACTCCTGTTCCTTTTTGAAATCCATGATTTTTCACGAAAGGCATGCTTTTTCCGCCAGCTCCATCGACTGATAGCGGCGAAAAGCCGAGACTGTCCATGACCTTCCTCGCGGCATCCTCAATTTTTCTCATACGCGCCGTCTTTCGTGAGAATGTGCAGGCGCACCGTCACGCGCCGCTCCATCTCCATGCCGTCCGCCGACAGCGCAGGGAACGTCGGAGATGACGGAATACACGAGGACGGATAGCTTCCCTGCATCGGGGCTTCTGCCCGTGGTAGATGCCGTTTGCGATGGAGCAGTCTCGTCAAAGCGGCTTATATGCCGTCAATGCTTGATAGACCTTGCTGGCTATGCTCATCTTTCCTTCCCTCCGCAATGCCGCCTTGACGGCTTCGACGATGTTCTTCTTGATGGCGTCCCGCTCGGCATCGAGCGCGGGATAGAGAAACGGCTGGTTGATCTTCGGACTGAACTCGACGAGCTTGCCGTAGCCGTGCCGTCCTGTGCTTTGGCGTCCGCAACGATGCGCCACGACGTACCGCCCCCGCGCTTGACGCAGTGGATGGAGTCTCGAGCGCACCCGGCACGACGCGCTTGTCTCGTCCCCGATAGACGGGACAGCGGCTTTTTCGCTTCCGTCTTGACGGCTTCCGCGCCTTCCGCCAAGGCTCTTTTCGCCGCATCCATCGCGCCCCTTGCCCATGCGGTTCAGAAAGTTCGCGTGTAGAAATATAGTCACGGCTCATCTTCCACCAACTCCCTGCACTCGATGACAAGCCAACGCTTCCTGCCGTCCATGCCGTAGGCGGCGCTTTGATTGCCAAGGTCTTGTTTCCCCCATCGGATGAAGTCCGTATCTCGAGATGTCTTCCCGATAGCGCATGACCACGCGATACTCGACTTCTTGACCTGCTCGGCATACCCGTCCGAGATTTTCGCCGCGAACGGCAGCACCTTCGCCCAGCACGCACAGTACGCATCACGGCTCTGCTCGACAAGATTGCCCGCCTCGTCGGGCGCATCTCGCGGCGCAGCACCGTGATGCGATGGCGCAGTTCGCCAATGTTGACGTACATCAGAAACTCTCCTTTCGCTCTCCGAAAAGCAACGCCCGAAGCGTCAGTGCGAGCTTTCCGATGGTCAGCCTCTCGCGATGCTCGTAGAGATACGCGACGGCATAGATCACCGCTGTCCTTGCCGCTTCCTGCTTCTTGACTTCTTCCACGACTTGGCACGCAGAATCGCCAAGGGAAAGCTGCTCCGCTGTATCTGCAAGGGATGTGAGTAAGCTGTCTTCGGCATCCGAGTCGATGCGCAGATAGCCCTTTGATTTCTTCGAGCGATACAAGCATATGAGACGCATCTCCTTTTCAGCATAGAAAAAGCCGCTGCACCCATTGATGTAGCGGCTCTTCTTCCTTATCCCTTGATCTTCAGCAGCTGCACGACTTCTGCCAGCACAAGCTTGCCGTCGACGCGCTCCTTCATAAGGTACGCCACCATGCCGTTCCCCGCGAAAAGCTCCTTGAGTTCCTGCAAAGAACGCGTACCGCGATCGCCGATGTTGTAGTAGGCATAGTCACCGAAAGCGAGTGCGATCTTCCCTGCCGCAGCTGCCGGCATATATGCCGAGGTGTGAACGGGATAGCCGAGCAGGCGGTCGGGTTCGCCCATCTGGTACGAGGGCTGCCACAGATAGGCGCCGTTGTTGTCCTTGAGCTTGCGGATGCTTGCAAGCGTCTGGTCGTTGACGAGGAACGCCGCATTCTTGCGGTAGGGACGCTTGAGCGTGTAGACGAGGACAGAAGCTCGTCCGCCTTGATGTCTGCCGCCGCTGTGGTGAGGGAAGTCTGCCCTCGTAGCAAGAAGTCCCTTCGGTTTATGCACGCCGTCGCCATTGAGGAAGGCATCCTCTTCGGCATTGCCAAGAGCCTTGCCGAACTGCTCGATGAGGTAGCTTTCGAGGTTAAAGACATTGTCGTAGAGCAGCTCTTCCGTAACCTTGACTGCAACGTGGAGCTTGTGCGCGTCGAGGACGATCTGGTCGAAGGTCGCATCGCCGAAGGTGAGCGGTGCGCCTTCCTCGATCCACGATGCCGCAGGCTTCGTGGCCGCGATGTTGATCTTGTGCTCGCCGCTCGTCGTGATCGTCGTCGCAAGGGAACGCAGGACGTTCTCCTCGCTGAGTACGTCAATGAGGCGCTTATCGTATTCCTCCGGCACGAGATAGCCGCCGCTTGCGTCCGTGCCTTCCTGCAGGACGTTCTCGACTTGGCGGAAGTTCGTGCGCAGCGCCTTGAGCATCGCGGCGCGGTAGGCGTCGCTCGCTCTGCCCCGTCTTGTCTTTTCCAAGCGATGCGCCCGGCATATTGGTGATTGCCGCCGCCGTCGGTTTTGCCAGTTTCGCATCGAGAATCGCCTGCCGCTCCATGCGCTCGATGTCCCTGCCGAGCGCGAGAACCTCGTTTCTCCATCTGCTCGTATGCCTTGGCATCCTCTGCCGAGAGGCTGCCTTCCTGCGTGTGTTCATCAAGAACTGCTTCGCCTGCTCCCAGAGAGCCGCACGCTTTTCACGCATTGCCAAAATCTTATCCATGTTATTTTTCCCCCTCAGTGTGCAATGAAAAAGAGCCGCTTTTTTCAGCGACTCGGCATCGACTTTATTCATTTGCTTGCCCCTGCCCGAATTTCGAGAGCAGCGAGTTTGTGACGGCGGCGCGAGAGAAGATCGAGCCATCCGCCCGCATCGCCTGTCGGACGATTCTTCTCCATGAGAAACGGCATCGGCAAAATCCCAGCTCCACCGCCTTCTTCGCATTCATCCACGTCTCGGCATCCATCAGCCGTGAAATCTTCGCTCGGCAGCTCCCTGTCTTGATTTCGTAGGCATTGATGATGCTCTCCTGACCTCGGCAAGCAGCGATGGCGCGTTCCATCTCCCTGCACGTCGCCGATGGAAATGGTCATGGGATTGTGGATCATCACCATGCCCACAGGGGAGATATTTCCACGGTCGAACCTGCCATCGCGATGACGGATGCCGCCGATGCCGCAAGACCGTCAATCTTGACCGTGACACTGCCCGGATAGTCCATCAGCATGTTGTAGATTTGCGCCGCCGCGAAGCAGTCGCCGCCGGGCGAGTTGATCCAGGACAATATGTCCCTCAGCAGCATTCAATTCCTCGCGAAATACTGCGGGCGTGACTTCATCGCCGAACCACGTCTCGTCGAAATCTCACCGTCGAGAAGCAGCGTCCGCTTCTCCCCTCGCTTGTACCCAGTTCCAAAAATTTATGCCTGACCTTCATTTTTAAATATTAATCAAAAAGCACCCCGAATAGGTGCTTTTTCTAGTATAATGAGTATGATAAAAACATTATACTACAATCGATTATAACATGTTAAGTGCTCCAAGACAAATGTTCTGACACACTTGAAAGTTTATTTGATTAAACTGTAACTCTACTTGAGTGTTTACACATAATTATTGACAGTATCTTTCCTTTTGAGAAAAATAAAATAATAGGAGGTATTATATGTCTGCTAAACAAAAATTAATCGCTTTTGTCGGATCTATTGGAGCTATTATTGAGGTGTTTGTCTTTATTGCATATATTCCACAAATTATCGCTAACTCTAAGGAGCACAGCTCTCAACCATTCCAACCACTATTCGCATCAGTTTCTTGTTTAATCTGGGTAATGTATGGTTGGACAAAGAACCTAAAAGACTGGATCCTCATCATTCCCAATGCAGTGGGAGTGATATTAGGTGGTTTAACTTTTTATTACTTTATAAAATTTATATAAACAAGGGCTGTAACAGAATAGCCTTATGCAAAAATGGAGGTTAGGCATAGCGATGGGCGAGTAGCCGACAAGACTGTCGAAGCCGAGTCCCGAATATGGAGCACATCCGCGCCGCAAAACGAATTCGCCCTTTATCCTTGAAATTCGGATTTTCTTCCGTGCTTCTGGTGTATGTGTATAGATTTCGCCTGTGCGGTTGTCACGGTTCACTTCCATCTTGTCTGGGAGAAGTGGATAGATTCCGATGACTTTTTCCCCTGCCATCGCGCAATATTTGTGCGGCGCATTTCCCCACAGGAGGATGCGCCATCAGCGTTTCGCGCAAGACGAAACTCGTCATCTCAGTATTCGGCGCATCGTGAGCAGGAAATGCAGCGGATGCTCGTATGCGATTTCCTGCCAGACTTCCGAACGACGATAAATAGCAAGCGGTGAGACAGGCGATGGATTCGGCGAGGATGCGCACAGGCGTGAGACCGCCGTCGTCTGCATGGCGGTTCTCTCATTGACCGCCTTGCCCGCCGCCGTCTGCCCGAATAAAAAGGACAAGCCTCCGAGATGATTCTGGGCTTGTCCGTGAACGAAAAAGTTTGCTGAATAGATTCATGGAATCCTCCATTTCCAAAAACAGTATGAAAATCTTGCCACAGAAGATGATGAGACAGAGCATCGCCCTTTCGAGCGGTGCTCCTAGGTTTCGGCTAGAAGGTTTCGATGCAGAAAGCTCCATGCCGCTGATTTTCGGCGGTGAATTTCGCGCCTCGCGCGATTTCGTCGGCGGCTTTCAAAAGTTCCTCCGGCGCGATTCCCACCCATCTGGCAAAATGCTGGCGTTGGCTTTGATGTCTCGGAAAACCTTGCGGGCTTCCCAATCCGTCTTCTCGTAATCCGTCTCTTTGCGGATCTCGATGCGGATGCTAGGTGTCTCGGTCACTCGTTCTGCCCAGCCCATCGTGTTTTCCTGCATCGTGAATCCGTACTGGCGGCCTTTGCTCGATGATCTCGGCGATTTCCTTCTTCGTCATTTTCTTTCCTCCGTTTCTTGTTTCTTCTGGCTTTTCCCTTTCGGCATGTGTATATCTCCCGTACTATCCGGAGAAATATGCAAGCCTTATGTGAGTATACAATCGCTCTAAAAAGACCAAAATCCCCGGTTCATCATACACCGATGCAGACGTATCATTCCCACAACGAATCGCACGGTCGAGCGCCATGATGAGCGCAATTACACCGTCGATCTGCTCGGTGGACTTTTCTTTGTCCGCCTTGATGTTCCCCGCAGGGATCGGTGCGAACGAAGATGTTGTCTCGCCATCCAGCGCATGACGGGATGCCCGCCGTGCGCTATTTTCTTTTCCAGCGTCAGCTTCATCAGTTCCTTCGTCGGCGGACTCATATCCTTGAAGCCCCTGTCCCGAAACGGGACGACGGTAAATCCCATGCCTTCGAGGTTCTGCACCATCTGCACCGCACCCAACGGTCAAAGGCAATCTCGCGGATGTTGTACTTCTCGCCCAGTTCTTCGATGAATTTCTCGATGAAGCCGTAATGCACGACATTGCCCTCGGTCGTCTGCAGGAAAGCCTTGTTTCTGCCATACGTCGTAAGGACATGATCGCGCCGCACGCGCAGTCGATGTTCTCCTCGGGAATCCAGAAATACGGAAGCACAACAAACGGTTCATCTTCATCCGTCGAAGGAAATACGAGCACGAATGCCGTGACATCCGTTGTCGACGAGAGGTCAAGACCGCCGTAGCAGACGCGCCCCTTCAAGGCTTCCGCATCCACAGGCATGGCGCACGCATCCCACTTATCCATCGGCATCCAGCGCACGGACTGTTTTGACCCATTGGTTCAGGCGCAAGCTGCCGGAAGGAGTTCTCCTCAGCGGGATTCTGACGCGCAGAGTCACACGCCGCCTGCACCTTGTCGATGCCGACCGTGATGCCGAGTGACGGATTCGACCGCTTCCATACCTCCGGGTCTGTCCAGTCTTCATCTTCCTTCGCGCCATAGATGACAGGATAGAATGTCTGGTCGATTTTGCGCCCTTCCAGAATATCTTTCGCTTTCTGATGCGTCTCGTAGCAGATGGACTGTGTATCTGTTCCCCGCCGTCGTGATGAGGAAATAGAGCGGCTGCATACGCGCATCGCCCGATCCTTTTCGTCATAACGTCAAAGAGCTTTGCGATTTGGCTGCGTGTGCAATTCGTCGAACACGACACCGTGGATATTGAATCCATGCTTTGAATAGGCCTCCGCTGAAAGCACCTGATAGAAGCTGTTCGTCGGCAGATACACCATGCGCTTCTGAGAGGCGAGGATCTTCACTCGCTTTCCGAGTGCGGGGCACATACGTACCATGTCGGCGGCTACCTCGAAGACGATGCTCGCCTGCTGGCGGTCGGCGGCACAGCCGTAGACTTCGGCACGCCCTCGCCGTCTCCACAGCAAAGGAGCAATGCGACGGCGGCTGCCAGTTCGCTGTTGTGCGTCGGCACGAAGGATTCCCCTGCCAGATAGCAATGACTGCTGCTGTCCACTTGGATGCACTGCATGGGAACTCGTTCTTTGAGCGGCTCGATATCCGCCAGATAATGAAAACAGGAGCGAGCAACGGGCAAGTTTCTTCCCTCGATCTGCAGCGTCTTTGCCGCAGGGATGCGGATGATGGAGCGGCGGGCTTCTTTCTCGTTATCCCGATATTTTTTTCTCTGTGTTTCATCGTCCGACGGTAGATTTTGCCCGTCGTCCAAAGCACGGATTGCGGCTTGCCGATGATGTGCTCCACATTCCACAGATGACGCTCTCCGCCACGATGGAAGATCCATCACGGAAGGTCAGCCGATAGGCTTGCTCCGTATCATCCACATCGCTTTTGGCGACGACGCGGCATGGCTTCCCATTTTCATCAAAAACGGTATCTCCCACGCGAATATCGCCCATTGTGGTAAATCCCTCGGGTGTGGGATTTTTCGTATCAAGAGCAAGCTGTTTTCCTTGTTTCTTTGGAATTTCAACATACGCCGTGTTGAACTGCCGATAGCCGTTCGGCTTTCAAGAATGCCGAAGAGGTCGCGGATGATGCGTTCCTGCCAGTCGATCAGATCGAACGGCTGCCCGCCCACGTCCCTTCGTATGGCACAGGCACTCGATAAAGCCCACGGCGTAGTCCGCAGCGGCTTTGTCATACATGGAATCCCGTCGCCATAAACTTTCGTCGGCTTGTAGTCCGTCAGTTTTCCGCACCATCACCCCAATGCAAAAGGAGCCGCCCGAAAGCGACTCCTCAAACTGTATTTTTCGTCTCAGCCTTTTCGCCTTGCGTCCCCACTCCCATGATGTATCCGTAAGCTTCTTCGAGAATCTTCCTGTCGAAAGCCGAAGCGGCAGTAAGCGCGGTGGAGAATGTCGAAGTACTCCATGGAGGGAATGCCGAGCTTCTCTCCTCGTGCATGATGTATGCCATGCCGCGCGTCGTGCCGCAGGGCTCGCCATCGACGTCGGTTTTTCACGACTTGAATCGTGCGCTTATAGTAGAACGTCGAAATCCTCGTAGCGGTCAAGCCGCTCCTCGTCCATCTCCGTGATGCGCCAGAGCAGGATCGGCACGTTCTCCCTTTCTCCTGCTCGATGGTCGCATACGCTCCCGGTCTTTGCTTCCCTTGAACATCAGCCGCCAGTTCTCTAAACGCCCCTGTTCCCCAGAAGTTCCGCTTCCGGGCAGCGATGCTGCATCTGCTCCAAGTCCATGTTGGAGCCGTACGCGATGTACATCTTCGTTTTCATCTTCCTCATCCTTTCCGCTTCCGAAGGAACATCCCTTCTACTGCCCAAAGCCCGCCTGTTGGCGGGCGGGGCTAGTCTTCGGCTCTTATGCCGAAGGGTGCTCCTGCCGAAGCGGAAAGCGGCGTCGCCCTGCAAGGTTTCTCGTGAGGATGTCCCTTGCCGTGGTGAATTCCCAGCCGATGAAGCCGAGGCGCATCAGCCATGTCCGCATCGCGAATTTGGGGTTTTCCCTCTGCGGTTCTTTAGGGGCTTGCGGTCTTGAGGCTCTTCGCCGCTTCGGAAAGGGCGAGGCAAAGCTGAATGTAGCTCTTGAGTTCGCCTGCGTGGAGGCCGCCCTTGCGCTCTGCCGTGGGGTTGGCGAATTGGAAGAGGCGGAATTCGATGGTGCCTTTTCGTGAAGGTCGCGTGGAGGTTCAAGCAATGGTAGCGCGAGCCGTTGTAGTGGTGTTCTCTGCCCTCTTGCGCTGTTTCCTTCGTACCAGATGTCCGCGAGCTTTTTCCATCGTCTGGGGCTTTTTCCTTGTTGAGGCGGTCGAGGAAGGTGCGGTTCACCGTGCGGCAGTAGCGTCCGAGGCGGCTCTGGTCGATGCGCATGGCGGCGATCAGAAGGCTTTTCGTGGCTTGCCATCAGGTTGGCGAGATTTCTGAGGGTTTTCGCCGTGTGCTCGCCTTGCCGATGTGGATGTGCACGCCGCACATGTGGGCGGGGTTGTCTTCGCCCCGCGCGGCGCAGTCTCCGCAAAAGTTCCTGCAGGCGCTCGATGTCTTCGTAGTGCAAGATGGGCGTGACCAGTTCGGTCTGCTCGGCGCTGCTTCCAGCTTCGATGCTGACATCGCGCTGGAATTTCCACTCGCGTCCCCGGTCGTCCCATGCGCTCCACGTGCAGTAGCCGTTGCGCCTTGCCGTGTCTTTTGAAGTCTCCCGTTCCGAAGAAGTCCGCCGCGATTGCTGCTGCGTCCCTGCGGCTGATGCCGTACATCTCGACTTCCACGCCCGATGGTCTGCTTCTTCATGTTCTCGATCTGCCTTGCCGTCGCTGCCTTCATTTTTGAAATCCCCTTTCTTTGCTTGCCCTGTTTTCTGTTTTCATGTACATATATGCCTCTGAAAGACACATATAGCAAGCGAATACTCGTGTATACTTTGAGATTTTTGCGGCAATTTCGTCCCTTTTTCGGTGTATCTTCCGTAATGAGAAGCAGCCCGCAAAGTGTTTCTCCGCTTTCGGGCTTTAGATGTGCGCCATGCACCGGGCCATCGCGTGGCCGCCGTCCTCAAAAAGCTCCGTGGCGGCTTCGACAAGGTTCAGGCGGCATTCGATGTCCGCAAAGCCCGTCTCTTCCGGCGTTTCGACCATTTCGTAGACCGCTGCGTGGAAGCCCCGGAACTCGCGCCCGACCACAAGGATCTGTTCTCCGTGCCGCAGCACCGCGCCGCATGTCGAGAAGCGCATTTCTTCGAGCTTCTCCATCGTGCTTTCCTTCGGCCATCTCGCTTCTGCGTTTTTCATTTTGTGTTCCTCGCTTTTTTTGCTGTATTGGTTTCTTCGTTCATGTGATATATGCCTCAAAGCGAGGATGATAGCAAGCGAATGTGCGTGTATACTTGGGAGTTTTTTACAGCAGTTCTTCCTCCCGCAGGATGCGGAAGATGTCGACGCCCGAAGCAAGTTCAGCGAGGAGCCTGTTTGCCAATGCACGAGAATCTGCCCCTGCGTCGTCTACGCCCTGCACTTTCACCCAAGGTTCTAGGCGGCGGGGCTTGCGCGTCCTCCATCGAGATAAGCTCCACCATCGTCCCTTTCGGATATTTTGTCGAAGCGCGGCGATCTGCTCCCTACTCGAAACTTCACGGCTTTGCCGCCCCCTTCCGATGCCCGCATTTGAAGCGCACTGCTGCCCGTGAGGTTCTGCAGCAAAAATCCTGCGGCTCGTCTTGTAATCATCGCCGATCATGCCAAGGCGCAGGAGGAAGCAGCGGAAGGCGTACTTCGTTTTCCACGGCCTTCTCTTTTGCCACGGCGCGTTTCGCTTCTGCGCCATTTCGCAGAGCTTGCTGATGAAATCCGTGTAGGCACGCACCGTATCTTTCGGCAATCTTCCGCGAAACCATGCGAACTTAATCGTTTCGTCGGTCAGCGTATACGCCGCTTTCTCGATGTTGAACGCTTTTGAATCAGGTGGCCTTTGCTGGCAAGGAGCGCGTCCAGATTCTTCCATCCCGTTTCGGTGAGGAATGTGCGCGGGAGGCTGATGGTGAGGCTGTCCTCGTCGTCGGTCGTTGCCTCTTCCTCGACTTCTGCCATCATCATCTCGGATTCATCTTCTTCCGCAGCAAAGCCCTGCTCCCCGAAGAGCCGTGCACACACGCTCGACTTCCCTTCATCGACTTCATCGCCGAAGCAAATGCTTCCGTCTCGCGTGATCTCGAACGCTCCCACCCTTGTAGGCAAACGTCGGCGCTCCGCAGTAGATGGGCTGCACGCCGAGCGTCCTGCCGACGATTTCGACCATCTTCTTTCCGCTGCTCTTTTCGTGATGTTGTAATGAATCTTCATGGTGCATTCCTCCTTTGAAATAGTTTCACTACATACATCCCTCAAAAGCAGGAATATAGCAAGCAAATTATGCTTCCTGCGCCGCAAAATGTGCGATGCCGGAGCACATAGAATACGCACGGCAAAGCAGACGCCGTTGCCCCACATCTTGTATTCGGCGGCATCCGAATGAGGGATTCTTGAGCCATTTGCGAATCTGGTTGTCGGTCTTGGGCTTCTTCGCTTTCCCCATGGCTTTTCGATGCGTTTCAAAGACATCGCGCCAGAATGCCATCTCTTCCTCGGTAGGTTCATCCGTTCCAAGGTTCTCGCACCAGCCGTCGGGAAAGCCCTGCAGGCGACCGCACTCTTGAGGCTCAATCTGCGAACGGCATACACGGGTTGGTTGACGACGGCAGGGTCTTTTGAGTCCCGTGCCATAAGCGTTGGCGACTTTTCGCACTCCACCTGCGTATGGCATCCCGTCGTCATGCGCATAGACGGCATGGCGGTCAATGGTATTGAGAGTAAAGCTCACGTCTTCTGCAATGCCGCTTCCCTGCGGGCCGTTCTTTCCCTGCCGACCGATGGCAGAGCCTTTGATGGCAACGACTGCGACGCCGCCTTGATTGAGTCTGGCGCTTTTCCCGTGTCCAGCTTTCGCGCCGTATTCGTCTCTAGACGTTCTGCCGTGCATTTCGCGTTCCCTCCGATGTAAGCGCACGTCCACCGTGCCGACGACGCCGTACCGCCTTGACAGCACGCAGGATGCCGCCGCTGCGGTCGAGCGTCCGCACGGAATCCGCCGCATAAATTCCCCGCTTTCGGATTCGCCGACAGCATGACATTGATTGGAACGAAGATATGCAGAAGAGCCTCGCGTCCCTCGATGACGAGCGGCTGGTTGTTGCCGCCCGTGCCGTAGTGGCGAACGACGGTCGGGACAGATTTCGAGCGGTCCTTCGTACCGTGCATCTGTCCCGTGCGATTCAAACAGGGCGGCGGGCACTCTTCCTGCACGGAGCGTCGGAGACTTTTTCCTCCGCATAGCCGATGCTGTAACTCTCGCCGAATGCTCGGTGGAAAAGCCCGCGCTCAGCCGTTCGCCTGCCGCTCCAGGCGAGACGCAAGCCTCCGGCAGTTCCTTGCCACGAAGCGAAGCGCGGCGCAAGATGCCGGAGCACGCTTTCGGCGTCAAATAGTATTTGTCCGCGCACGCGCCTCCAAAAATCTGCGACAAGGTAGATTCTGCGCCTACGCTGTGGAACTCCCCAGCCCTGTGCGTCCAAGACGCGGTACGCAAGGCTCCATCCGTCCCCCAGAAGAAGGTCGGCATACGGCCATGCGCCCTTTTTCAGGCAGAGGCACCTCGGAGCCTGCGGCTCCTTGATGCGGACGATTTCCGTGAGGACGGACTGGAAGTCGCGCCCCGCTGAGCTTGAGAACGCGCCCGTGACGTTTTCCCAGACGATGAATCTCGGGATTTGTCATTCGTTGCACACTCATTTCCTTGATGATGCGGACGGCTTCATAAAAGAGGCAGGATTGCCTGCCTTCCAGCCCTGCCCGCTTTCCCGCAATCGACAAGTCTGTGCAGGGAGAGCCGAAGGTGATGATGTCAACCGGCTCGATTTTTCCACCGTCGATGGCATGAATATCGCCAAGGTGTTTGACGGAAAGAAGCCGCTTCGTCGTCACGCGGACGGGAAACGGCTCGATCTCCGACGCCCACTTGGGTTTGAATTCGGCAAAAGCGCACCGAGCGGAAAGCCGCCGCTCCCGTCGAAGAGACTGCCGAGCGTCAGTTTCCTCTTCATACCTTCTGCTCTGCCGCCGTCATGCGCTCGAGCATGTTGCCCGCAAGCCAGAGCGCTGCCTGCACCACACCCGGCAGGAACACGCAGTCGCGGAAGCGGCACCAGCCCGTTTCCTTCTCGGCGCTTTCTTTCAGAGCGGCGATGTAGGCGACCGCGATTTCCTTCGCGGCGGGAAGCCCCTTCTCCTTGAGCCAGAGCACTGCCGCTCTTTCGCTTCCTTCCGTACGAAGTCCACGGCATGAACCTTCATCTCGCTTTACAGCATTTTTCCAATCCACCATCTAAAAACCTCCTGTTCGTAATCCGTTACGCCGCGTGCGATGGCACGCGCAAATTCATCCTGTTTGTCGCGCAGAAGCTGTGCATCCTCCTCGTTGTCAATAAAGGCAAGCTCCACCAAGACCGCTGTCGCGCCCGTGTTGCTCAGAACATACAGCCCGTTGACGCGGGCTTCGCGCCCCTGCTGCCGCGATCTGCCGTATTGAGCGCATCGACGATCTGATGGCGGATGCAATCGGCGAAACATTTCTCCGTATGCGCTTCGGTGGTAATACCAGACTTCCGTGCCTCGCGCATTCCCGTTGCAGGCATTGCAGTGAATCGAGATGAAAATATCCGCTTCGCTCTCGTTGGAGACATCGACGACTTCCTCCAAGCTGTCCGATTGGAGATTGCCAACGACCTCCACACCTGCGGCAGTGAGATAGCCCGCCACCAAATCTGCGACATTCTTTGCAACGTTACATTCCCTAAGCCCCTCAGCCGCAAGCTCCGGGACTGAGGGTTTCCGTTGCGCATGGCCTGCATTTAAAAATACACGCATCACTCTTCCTCCTTCGACTTCGGCACATTCACATACGGAATGCGCTCCCCATTGCGCTCCAAATACACTCTTCCGTCGCTCCGTCTTTGCTCCGGATGTATCTTTCCACCGCCACGTCCACGAACTTCGGCTCAAGCTCCACGGCGTAGCAGATGCGCCCCAACTGCTCACAGGCGATGAGCGTCGATGCCGAGCCGAGGAAACCGTCGAGCACGATGCCGTTTGTCTGCGTACACTGCTTGATGAGATATGCCAGAAGCGGCACGGGCTTCGAGGACGGATGACCGCAGCCGTCTTTCTTCGAGTCCTGATGCGGTCAGAAGGAAAAGACGGTCGTCTGCTTCTGATCACCGTACCAACGATGCCGCCCGTCTTTGCGCCAACCCCAGATAATCGGCTCATGAATGTACTTCCAGTCCGTGCGCGTGAGCACGAGGCGGTCCTTCTTCCACACAAGTCCTGCATCAACTTTAAAGCCCGCATCTTCATAAGCGTCATGAAAGATGCGGGCTTTGCCGACTGCGTAGAATACGTAGATGGAAGCGTCCGTCGCCATCGCGGAGTGGAACGCCGTGAAGGCACTCTTGAGAAATTCGTAGGCATCCTCGTCGGAAAGGTCGTCGTTCTTGATTTTCCCCGACGTGCTTTCGAGACGGATCATGTACGGCGGGTCCGTGCAGACGAGATTGACTTTTCGCCGCCGAGCAGCCGCTCATATGTCTCCGGCAGAGTGGAATCTCCGCAGAGGACGCGATGCTTCCGAGATACCAAAGGTCGCCCGCTTGAGCGACACACGGTTTTCTGCAGTTCCGCATCCACATCAAAGTCGTCTTCTTGCGCCTCATCGTCTGCCGAGAGCAAATCGGCAATCCGGCTTCGTCGAAGCCTGTAAGAGATACATCGAAGTCCATGCCCCTGCAAAGGCTTCCATCTCGACGCGCAGTATTTCCTCATCCCATCCCGCATCGAGTGCGAAGCGGTTGTCCGCGAGGATGTAGGCTTTCTCTGCGCCTCCGTCAAATGCTCGGCAAAGCACACGGCACGCTTTCCATGCCCTCCGCCTCGGCGGCGGCGACACGCCCATGACCTGCGAGGATGCCACGGTCCTTGTCGATGATGACGGGATTGATGAAGCCGAACTCGCGCAGACTGCCGCGCAGCTTGTTGATCTGCTCGGGCGAATGCGTCCGTGCATTGTTGGCATAAGGCACGAGCTTGTCGATGGCGATGAGCTGCATTTCGCTTGTGGTTTTGTCCAAATTTTTCACCTCACATTTTTCCTTGACCTAAAGCAGCTGCTCCATTCGGTCTTCCTGCGGCGAACCACTGAACGTCGTGGTGCAGTTCTGCTTCACGATGTCGAAAATCTCGTACCAGAGCAGGTTGGACTGCTTCTGGAATGCCCTGCCCCATCTGGACAAAGGGCTTGCAATCGCACCGCCTGTCGTCGGATGCTTGCCGAGGAGCCCATATTGGCTCACAGCTTCTCGCATTGAATGAAGCGGGCGAAGGCCTGCGCGTAACTTTCGAGCAAGCGTGGATTTACAAGCCGCTCGCAGCCGCGCTCCTGAGCCACAGCCACGTTTCGCGGAAAATCTCGTCCGCACCGAGGGGCTTGCCGTTTCTTTGCCGTGCCGACAGGTACTCGCTCGGATTCGGCATATCTGCACCGAAAAGCTCTGCGGCATCTGCAAGGTCTGCTCCGTCCAGTTCCGTCATGGGGAACTCCATGATGTTCGCCGCCCTGCCGCCTGCGATCTTATCTGCCAATGCGTCGGGTTTGTCTCCCGCACGGATGCGTCTGCCGCCTCGGTGCGTGCCGTCCTTCACCATCGTTTCACCTCGTTTCTTTTAATACCCCGTTTGAACTGGTCTTTTTCGCGCGTGACCCATCGCCGGTCCAACAATGGCGCGGTTTTGGGGATTTTACCTCCCGCTAGCCGTCTCCTCTGCTTCTCCGATGAATCTTTTCATGACACGACACGCAGAGCGACATCAGATTGTTCTCGTCATGTGCCGCCATCGCCGAGCCGCTTGATGTGATGCACGAGCGTCGCCGCCACAAAGCGTCCGTGCTCTCTGCACATCTCACACAGCGGTTCTCGTGCCAAGTGTCGGTCGCGAATCCTGCGCCACGCACTGCCGTATCGCCCATGCTGCCGATAGCCGCGAGTGAATCGTTCGTAGTGCCGCTGCTATCGGCTTCTCGCAGTAGCCGCTCTTGTCTGTCAGATTCGGGCAGCCTGTCATGCGGCACGGGCGTTTCGGTTTCCTCGGCATCTCGCACCTCAACAAAAAGCCACCGACGGGATTTCTCCTCGATGGCTTCTTCCTATTCTTGCTGATTCTATCATATCAAAATCAACCTAGTGAGACACAATACGAACCTTTGTGAACTCATGTGCAGTCTAGTGCATTTTTATGTCCTTTTTCAAAAATTTTCTACATCTTCCAGCGCCTTGCCGTGGATCTTATGTACCCATCGCACGCTGACATTCAGCTCGGCGGCGATTTCCTCCCACGATTTGAAGCTGTGGTAGCGTCGCTCAAGAACGGCGCTGGCTTTTCGCGTCTTCGACCTGCCAGATTGTATTCATAATCTCAAGTTTCAAAGTCACCAGACGGTCGATGTCTGCATTGATTTTCGCTTCTGTGTCCGTCACGCACAATGATGCTTTCCATCTTCTGATTGTTCGGACTTGGACTCTTTAGCATGTCGCTGATGACCGCGCTAACGTTTGTTGCCGATATCATGCAGCTGCGCCGCATGGCGAGCTTATCATTGATACGCTCGTCGATGTTCTTCGCCTGCGCCAACATCTCTTTTGCCGTCATGCAAATTCCCCCTCCAAATTTCAAAGCAGCCATTCCCCATCTATGCTCGTCAGCTGACCGAACCATGCAGAACGGAAGAACCGCTCTGTTTCCCTGCGCATCTTGAGCGCCATGACATCTTCTGCATCTTTGGCGAGTTTCGCCCTCGCCCTCCGATAATCCGTCACCGCCTGCTCGACAATGGCGTTCGCAGATTCTCGTACCCGTATCATCTGATCTTCACCTCCGCTTTGACCGCTTCAATCAGCGCCGCCCGGTCTTGTCCTTCTTCTTCAAAGGCACGAAGGATTCTTTCGTCAATCGTGCCCTTCGGCAATGATGTGCTGCACCACCACCGTGTTTTGCGTGTCTGCCCCTGCCGATAGAGACGTGCCACTGTCTGTCGGTAGAGTTCCAGACTCCATGTGATGCCGAACCACACCAGGTTGAACCGCCGCTCTGAAGATTCAGTCCATGCCCCTGCACTGGCAGGATGGATAAGCGCCACGAGAAACTTTCTCCGTGATTCCAACGGGCGATTGCCTCGTCCGTATCCAGTCGGACACAGGCACACGCTTTTCGATGCGCTCTGCATCGTGTCTAAACCAATACGCCACGAGGCGGCTTTGCCGTTCATGCTCTCGACGATGTCCTCCAAGGCATCGAGCTTTGCGGTCATGGATGTACGAGAACGACTCCGTCGTCCGTGTAGACTGCACCGTTCGCCATCTGGGAGAGCTTGCCCGACAGGACTCCGGCGTTTGCCGCCGTCACCTCATCGCCCTTCATCTGCAAAGACCAACTGCTCGCACATCTCGGTGTATATCTTTCTCTCAGCATTGCTCATCGACACCTTGTATTCGCTCTCAATCAGCTCCGGGCATCCTCAGATGGTCGGCGGCTTTCATCGAGATGGTGATGTCGGAGATTTTCTCGTAAATCCGCTCCTCGGCTCGGGCAGGGAGACGTAGGAGAACACCACCTGCCCGTTGCGCTTATCCGGTTTGAAGTAATCCTGCCGATACTTCGTGATGAATCTCCCTCAGACGCTGTCCCATATCAGCACCTTGAATTCTGCGAACAAGTCCATCAAGCCGTTGCCGGATGGCGTTCCCGTCAACCCGATGATTCTCTTTGCCAAGGGGCGAACCTTCATGAGCGCCTTGAACCGCTTGCTGCTCCAATTCTTGAAACGACGATAACTCGTCAATGACGATGGCGTCATAGGTGAAGTCCGTTTTTCTCCACGAGCCACGGCACGTTCTCGCGGTTGATGATGTAAAAGCGAGGCTGGCTGTCGAAGAGCTGCCAGTCGTTCTTTCTCTGTACCGACTGCCACGGAGTAGTGGAGATGATTCAGATGTTCCCACTTGCCGATTTCCTGCGGCCAGTGTATTTCTCGCCACACGGAGCGGCGCGATGACGAGAACACGCCCAAATCTCGAAATAATCAAAGAGTAGGGTCATTGAGTGCCGTCAGCGTAATCACCGTTTTTGCCTAAGTCCGCAATCCAAAAACACAGCAGCGAGTTTTGTGGTGCTCGATAAAGTCTATAGAATATCGCTGGTAATCATGCGGTATGAACTTCACGGGGCATCACCTCCTATCTCATTACCGAAAAACTTCCTGCAGAACATCCACATGATAGGTGTTCACCATGCCGTATTTGGCATCGTATTCTTTGCCGATGTGTAGCCCTGCTTTTCTGGACATCGCCGCTGCCTTTGCGCCCAAGTCCCGGCAGCTACATCCCGACTCACCCCACGGATTCCTGTGAGATTGGCATATCCGATGATGGTGTAATGGTGCTGATCGATGGTCATCTGCCCGATTCCACCTCAGAAGCCGCTCATCTACCTTGTCGATCCGGGCATTTGCCGCCTTGATCGCCCTTGCCTGCTCCACCATTCGCTGTGCGCTGCAGAGGAGGAATTCCTCGGCGTCATGTTCTTCATGGGGTTGAAGTAGCTTTCTTCCAGCTCGTCAAAAACATCCCATGCCCGCTCCGTTCCCAGCATCTTGCTGTGGCGAGCCGCCCCTCTTCGTCCAAAGAATCAGAGCTGGTGCGCGGCTCCCGACAACTGACTCGATATTTTTCGAGTGAGTCCTGAAAGCCTTGAGATCAGTACCTTCAAGTTTGAAGTAATGCTTCCCCTCAACGAATCGCTCCCTGTTGTTCTTAAAATTCTGCTGGATATGATTGCCCTTGCACTCCATACGCCCCAGCAAGCTGCTCCGTGGTCATGACACGGATGCTGTTGTGTTCCAATACACGTAAGTTCATTCATGGTTGATTTCCTCCAATACGCTGTCAATCTGATTTATCTCGTCAATCACATACACCTTGAATCCCAGCCGCCGAAGCAGCCTGTGCCGCGCCATCTGCAAGGCTCTCGGCTTCTTCCCGGCGCTTTCAGCTCCACTAAAGCCCATCCTGCCGCCGGGCAGAAGCACCAGTCGGTCGGGCATTCCATCGAATCCGGCGATGTGAATTTCGGACGATGCCGCCCATCGCTTTGACTCTTGCTGCAAGTTCCTTTTCGATTTTCCTCTCACGCATATCATCACCTCATTTTTGTCCTTTTTGTCACGCTCCGAATTTTTCAGTTGCGACAAAACTCCTGTTGCCTTGAATCCATATATTTCAAGGGATTCATGATTTTTGTCCTTTTTGTCCTTTTTGTCACGCAGTTCCGTAAATCGGTATTTATGTACCAAAATGGAGTATAATAATAAATATCTTTTTTTGACTGTCTGCGTTTTGTGACAAAAAGGACAAAAATCATATTTTGCTTCAAGCCCTTGATACGCAAGGAGTTCCCTGACCACCATTTTTGTCCCGGCACTATGTGACATTAACTGTGACAAAAGGACAAAAATCCTAATTTGAGGATTTACGAGATATTTGGGCATGGGAGGCCGTCCTTTGCCGCCGCTCGATGGCACTTCTACGGATGCAATGTAGCCGTAGTCATCAAGGAAATCCAACACGGGCTGTATCTCCTCGATTCGCTTGAATGTCCTGCAATACCGCATGGCAGTCCTGCTGATTAAATTCAATCAGATTATTCTCCACAATCATTTTTAGGATTTTCTTTTGCACTTTGGAACATAGCGTTCTCCGGCAGAACAGGGAAGATGGCTTGGGCATGGTTCAGAAAAATATCTGCCCAGCTTGATGGCATTTTTCCATCGTCTGCCTGTCCACACGAGAGGCGCTGCATCTTCAAGAATAAAAATCGTGGTCACGATATACGCTTGCCCGGCAGAGAAGTCCCGCAATACGCAGAACATTGCCCGCCAGTTTGCCGCACCAATCGGCAATTTCTGCATATTCCTTCACCAGTTTCGGCTCCAGTTCTTGAGAAAATTCTTCCATAAGCCTGTCCGCCTCCGGGGACAGGGTGATGACCTCGGGCTTTGGCAGATACTCGTCCTCCAACATGTTGAAGATGCACCGCTCGTATGCGGCATAAACGCCATCGGGAACAGGACGACTCCTGTATTTCCTGCCGCCTACGGCGGAGGCCGGCATCGAGTAAAGGAATCTCGCCGTAAGCCCGCGCCCACGGAAGGTTTCGTTGGACAGTACCTTGGAGATTACATTGGGCTGTGCCATCAAAAGCACTGTCAATGTGGGGTGCAGAATATTTTCACTGTCCCCTGCCGATGCGATCTACACGGATTTGGTCGCGGAGTAGCTTTTTCAGCATGACATCAATGTTAACGGACTTGAGTAAACTCCGGCGAGTGTATCGAAGATCCCCGCCCTCGCTGGATAGAAGAGCCATTCTTCCTTTGCTCTCGGCGAGAACTGAGGCCAGTTTTTCCGGGGTAATATCATCGGCGAAAAAGGCGCAGCGGCTTTTCGTTCCTCATAACTTGTAAGCTCGGCGGCGATGGCGTCAACTTCTTCCTCCTGCGCCTTGCCCTTGGCGACTTGCTCCTCCACGGCTCTTTGCCTGCGCTCCAAAAATGCGTTTGTTCATGCGACTGGTTTCCACAGATGCGGCATTTTCCTTGTTGTACCTGTTTTCATAGTCACTGATGGGCTTGACCATAGCATGTTGAATGGCAGATTTTTCGTTCCGAAGGAGGAGCAATCTCCGTGAGATAGAGATTGAGCGGCTCCGTCCAGTCCCGTTTGCCCGCAATGACAAATTTCCCCTGTATACTGGTGGCGATTACGCTTAACGCTGCGCACCCGCCATGTCGATGGGGAGTCTGTACGCTCTCAGATATTGCCGACACATAGTTGCAGATATCCGTAGGCAAGGCATCAAGAGGAAAGGCGTAATGGTGTGGCTGCCAAAGGGAAGCGGCTCTTCCCAGCTTGAGTTCACCGTCTCAAAGTCCTTTTTGGCTTGTTCCAATTTTTCTTCCTCCAAGATTTCCTTCACCAACTCATCAGCCTCGGCAAGTTCCTTCATTTTGAAAGGGCCTTTCTCGTCCAGATTACAAAAACGGTGTATCCGCACGGGTCAAAAAGCGTTCAGGAGTTTTCTCCCGCAGGGTCGGTGGCATGGTGGCTGTATGCGAATTTGTCATCATAAACCACCACTCCCCGCCGTTCCTCTCCGAGGGATATAATCTAGCGGCCTTCTTTTTTCGGACACGGCATACATCGGACAGAAACTTGGCTATCACACCTTGGATAGAGAAGTGCGGCAGAAAGCACCGATAACACCGCCTTTGTTGAGAGGGTCTTCTACCTTTTTGCCTTCGTTGGCTCTGACCTTCTTTTTCACGAACGGACACAGGCCACTTGGAGCAGTCCCGCCAATCGGGGATTTCTTCAAAAACTTCATGGCATCAAGGAATTGTCCTCGACGACTTTGCAGATGTATTCCCCATCGACTGGAGTTGATGGCCAGTACATCAGCTGATTGACTTTGTAGGAACACTCGTCAAATTGATTGATGCCCCAGCGGGTGGCAAAAGTATCTCGCCGCCGCTACAAAGGCGTCGGGAGATGTCCTCCGCCAAGGGACGATAATCCGCACCCTCGGATTTTTCCGATGTATGCCCGTGGTGGTGTGAGAGGACGGCGGCATATTCGCACTCGCTTCCAAAGCGTTCGATGAACCCCAGCTCGGCATTGTCGTTGTCCAAAGTAAGCATGGAGCGGCTCTTCACATTCTCCTTGCCACGCCGTCCGTCTTGAAGAAACCTCCACAAAACCGCCTCTGTCCTTGGCCTTTTTCTTGTCGGGCTTGCTCATCTTCTGATACTCTGCCACCGTCTCACTGGTACGGACGGTGGTTTGGAGTTTTCGTGCAAAGGTCAGACCAATCGATCGTGCTGTTTTCCATACTTTGGCATTACAACTTTTTCCGTGAGGCGATTTTTCATACGCATTCTCCCCTAAATGCCCCAGTGCGAGACGGACACCATATAATCAACCATAGCGTTCAGCGGGAGTAATCCTCATCCGTCATGCACTCCGAAACGGCAGGGGCGAATCCCGCCGCCGCATCCAAGCCGCAATAGTAAAGCACCGATTCACGAAGAGATGGACCGAAACTTGTGCCGTCATCCCGGCGAAGGGTCTGCAATGTTCCGCTCTTTATCCCTAAATCAGCCGCCACATCTTTCCACTTGCCCCAGATGGCGTATTCGGTCATCACGGTATTGTGGAGATCCGATTGGACGCTGTTACGGACATAATGCTCTATCTGTTGGAGGCAGATGTTGGTCACACGGTTGGCGATGGCGCCCAATCATCATGTCCGCCCTGTCTGCAACGCAATTCATGGCGTAGCGTTTGCGGCAAAAAGCGTCCACGGCTTTTTGAGAACATTCAGTATTTCTTGCCCTCGGCATCATCAGGCTGACGGGTCTCATCAAAGCAGAGAAACCACCTTCACCGATATTTTTAGCCACTCAAACACAATGGGAACAACTGCCACTGCATCAGTACGCATAGCTGCCATGAAATTGTTGCCGCCGGGCTTTGCTTCCATCGCCCATGAGGGATAATGCTGAGGATGTAAATCTCCTCAGCTTTTTGGTGGCACTTGCGACAGAGGCTAACAAGTCCCCAAAATCCTCATGTCCAAAGCGGTCATAGGTGAGATGGTGAACATCAGAGGCCGTCTCGCCGCACACTTGGCAGATGTGATTATCCATAGCCAAACGGGCATCGGCCTTGTCCCGCCACTCTTTGCTATGGATGTATCTCTCGTATTCGTGGTTTTTGCAGGTCATGAGGGTCACCTCCTCGCATTTTGTTGTGAAATAACGATCTTTCCTCGCGCGTTCGATCTCCATCGCCATGCCCTCAGTGATCTTGTCGCCGAACACCCAGACCTCGTCGCACAGCTTCAGAAGCTCGAGATTCATGGACATCGCCTTCTCGCGCTCTGCGGCCTCCGACATGAACTGCGGAAAGTAGAGATGCGGCGCGATGGGAATGCGCCCCTGCTCACCGCAAATTTGCAGTACTGCCGCGCTCGCATGACATTGACGCGGGATTGTCCCTGATAGGGCGAGCAGATGTAGGCAAACCGATTTTTGTCGGATTGCCCTGTTGAAAGCGGCATACGCCGTCGGGTCGGCGTAGCCCTTCGTGGTTTTTGAAGTCCATCATCTGCCGCACCGCATCTTCCGGCTGCATTCCGTGCAGCAGATCGCTGTGCCGAAGAGGTCGAACTCCGAATCGCCGAAGAATTCATTGAGGTCGATCGGCACTTCCGCTCCGCAGCGCGGACGGCGGCAAAAGACATTCTCGTCGTTGATCTCGACTGTGACTTCCATAGCGTCGTTGATCGTTTTCCCTTGACATAGAACATGAAAGCGTTTCCTCCCTATGAAAACGAGATTAGCTCCTCTCATCAGTAAGAGGACGAACCGGGCGATTTTGGTCACCAAAAATCAGTCTTTCTGATAGAACGAACACTCGAAAACCATCGGCACGGGCAGAAGCCCCTCTGCCCATGGCGGAGTTCTTGCCATTTGCTCACAAACGGCAGAGAGGAGGCGCACTCTTCGCATTCGATGACCAGCTCGTCATGAATATGGGCGACGATATCCATGTTGCAGCGACTGCATGGCATAGCAGAGGATGTCACGGCTAATGGCTTGCGTGATGTTCTCCACGAGTTTCGGACCGTAGGATCTCGATTCGCTCCCACTCTTTGCCGTGCTCAATCCCATGTGGGTAATAGACTCACCGCAAATCGGTTCTCGCCAATGCGCGGCTTCACATGGCAAGCCGTCTGCCGCTTGAAGCTCGATGAACATCATGCCACCCTTTGACAGATAAACTGGATGCCGTGCGTCACCGTCTTGCTGCGCTCCTGATGCAGTCCTTTGCGGCGCGATCCACCGTCCACCAGAAAATCCACGATGTTTGGATTGTGCCGTACGCCATGCATCCACAAGCGGCTTTCAGTTCATCTTCTTTCATCCCGATTCCAATGCCCCGAATGCCTTGAGCGCACCCACGGATCCGCCATAGCCACTCGACAACTCCGCTACCTTCCCGTACTGTCTCAGATGCCCGTTCTCGCCGTGCTTGACCACATTGCAGTGAAACATCCGACTTGCTGTGGCGCAGTAGATGTCGCCGTTCTTGGCAAAAACATGTCCATGCGCCATTTTTCCTTCGCCAGCGGACAGCACCCGTGCCTCAATGGCAGAGAAGTCCGCGACGATGAATTTTCCTGCCTTCCTTGGGGATGAAGGCGGTGCGGAGTGAGCTGAGACAGCACGTCCGGAACGGATTCATAGAGCATTTCGAGTGCCGCATATTCCCTTGGCGCACGAGGTCACGGGCACTCAAGGTCGATGGATAATTTCTTGGAAGATTTTTGCAGTGAATGTGCCGTCCCGAAAAATCTCACGGTGCGGTTCGCACTCGTAAAACTGAAACATCCCGCGCGCTCTATCATCCGAGCAAACGGTATTCTGCATTGTCTGATATTTCTTCACGGAGGATTTCGCAAGTTGCTGCCGAGTTCCAACACTTCCTTCCAGTGGAACGGAACAGCGGCAAGGAGGGCAATCACGGACTTCTTGTCGAGCGACTCGGCTTTCAATTCCCTGCTCCTTGAGCCATGCCTTCATCTGCGCCACGCTGTTCGGATTTCTCAAGCCCGGTCAGAGTTTTTCAGCCTGTCCGTCAGTTTTTCCTTGGTGAGCGCGTCAATCTGGACAGCATTCTCACGAGCAGCATATCCAGACGTATCCCACGGTCATTGATCTCCCTGGTCGAGCACATACTCCTCCCACACCGACTGCGGCACAGGGATATTTGAAGAGACGACGCTGAATCGCCATCTCCACTTCGACATCGCGGCGGTTGTACGACTTGAAGCAGTTCCCACTTCTCCCAGTGGGTTCATGGAACGGAGGCGTTGAAAAATAGCGAATCAGAGCCTTGCCCTCGGTCATTTTCTGCTCTTCCAGTCCCAACACTCTGGCCCACGACGGCAAGTGAGAGCGGCAGCCCCATATAGGCAGACCAGACCATTGTGCATCGCCAACTGCGGGGACTCGAGGAAAGTCGAGCGCGCTCGGTAGTGTGAAGCATCCCTAAGTCCGACAAGTATCGCGACAAGCACACACGCTCAAAATTGGCGTTGAATGCCCACTTGATGATGTTGTCATCGGTCAGAGCATCCAGAATCTCCTTCGGAATCTGCTCCCCCACCCACGAGGTCGATGACCTCCACCGCGCCTCCGTCCACGGAATATCCAAAGAGCAGGATCACGAAATCCTCTGCCTCGGTGTAACGATATACGCCGCTTTTTCCCCAATATCCACACTGCTTCGAGTTTCAAGATCAACGGACAATGATTTCATGTTGTTTCTCCTCATGCGACACAGGCAGCGAGGAAGAATCCCCGCTGCCTGTGTCGGTCAACTCTTATTTAGCTGAGAAAGTCCTCGTCCTCATCGGCGAAGTCATCCTCGGCGCGTGTCTTGCCGCCGAGCGGCTCACCGTCGGAAATCTTCTGCAGGTTGTTCAACCCGCAAGCGATACCCTTGTTGCCGTTCGAGTTGAATGCGTAGAAGTTGATGCTTGCGCGTCCGTAAACGCCGGAGTAGACCTCCGAATGCTCAATGATCGGATTGCGGGCAGCATCCACGATGCCGGGAGCCGTAGCCGAGTTTGCATTGATGAAGTAGCTGTCCTGTACGCCTCATCGTCCGGGCGTTCCGCATCGCCGTCACGGAGCGGCGTTCTTGATCGCCGTGAGCGCGGTACGGACTTGCTGCTCCCTTGAGCTTACTCTGTCCTTCCTCATATGCCGCCTGAATGGCATTCTTGACCGCTGTCACTGTCTTTGGTGTCGCTCTTCGGGATGATGAGCGACACGCTGGCTTCGGCGTACCGCCGTTGATGGACTTTGCCTGCCAGACGTTCGCATAGCTCCAACGTGTCTTGACACCCGTGATCACTTTTGTCGGATTGATAACTTTTGCCATGATGTGTTTTCCTCAACTTTCTTCAAAATCTTCTGCTGCGGTATTCATCGCAGGCCGCTTGTCGCTCATCGGGAGCGAGGGTTGGTTTCCCCTGCGGTTTTACGATGAAGCCTCCGAGCAGTTCCTCAAACTTATTTTTTCCGAGCAGACTGGTCATTGCCGTAATCCCGAGCAGTTTCTGCTCATATGGCTCATAGCCCGCTTCTTTGACTGTTTTGGCGACCGCCGCCTCGTCGGTGTATTTTCGATTCGAGCGGTCTTCCACCAGTTTCCAGTCCGTCCACTGTTTTCCTTGGATTGCCCGCTGCAGGGCATATTCCTTGATGTCGCTGACCCATGCGGCGAGCATATCGGCTTTTGCAGCACCGCTTCCCACCTCGGCATCTTCCAATGTCGGAGGCATCTCAAAGTCATACCGAGCCAGTTCCAGATTGTACTCTGCCCGCTTGCGGCACGTTGCCTTAATCCTGCAGAACTGGCAGTGCGCTCCACGCAAAACTCGCCTTCTCCTGCGTGTGCCAACTTTCGCGGCAGGAACGAGCGTATCTGCCGCCCATGTCAGAAGGTCTGCTTTCGGGATGGTGTACTCCGAGATGTTGCTGAGTCTCGGTTGGAAGATAATCATCCAGATCGACTCGATGTCGTACAGTCCGTCGAACATCTGGATGCAGCCGAGCGCGTAGCACATCATCTGCGGATTGCGCTCAGCACTGACCTCGATGCCCTTTTGCGTGCTTGTAGTCCACGATGCAGACGGTCTTGCGGAGATGATGAGCGTGTCCGCTGTGCCGAAACCATCCGGGGACGAAACGTCGAGAACTCCACGCGCTGCTCCACGGACACCATCGTATCCTTCGACTCCTCGCGGAACTGCGCCACAAGCCCCATAACGAACTGGACATAGAACTCAGCGCACTCCTCCATCTCGCGTGTCATAGGGAGGGCAATTCTTGGTCGGATCGCGCACTCGCTCGCCCAGAGCCTTTCGGAGTTTATACTCACAGAGCGTATGCGCGTCTTTCCCGGGCAGCGTACTCGCTCGGTGTGTCGGATTTCTCCGCATTGAGGCGTGCCGACGGCGGGCAGGCAATCCAACGTGCGGCAGAGGATGCGGAGAGGACGGCGTGTGTACGAGCCAATGCGCTCAGCCTCTTCAGCAGTGCCTGCATACTGCTCTGTGCAAGTCGCTGAGTTTTGCTGCACCGAATTTGGGCAGATCAGTGACTTGACTGCTGCGCTGTGCCCTTCGACAGAGAGCGTCGCAAGTACGGTGCGTACCTCCTCAAGTGTCGGTGAGGCTTCCTCCGATTCCGAGACCTTCGGCTGCTCCTCGCCTTGAGAACTCTGCACGATTTCCTCGAGGACATCGACGAGCCGGCGCAAGGTCGCCATAAGCCTGCTGTGACTTCATTCTGTTCCCGCATAGGGATCACTTCCCTTTCGATTAACTGCGGGCATCTTTCACCTTCCTATAAAGAAGAGACACCTGCCCGCAGTCTGGTCACCGGATTTTTACAAAATATCCTCAATCTGTCTTGCAGTCCCGGGCATGAACTTTCTTCATGCGTTTACGGACGCTTTCTTTGGATTTGAAGCCGACAGCAGCAGCAATCTCGCGTTCAGACTGTCCCGCCGCCCTTCGGACGAGAATTTCATGGTCGATGGGATCGAGTTTGGCGAGAGCCTCGTACAGCCTGCGATTACGCTCTCTGCAGGGCTGACGAGTCGGCGACATCCTCGTGGACGGAAGCGCGGTTCATTGACCTCCACCGCACGTTCCAAGGAGATTGTCCGATACACGGGATGTGAGCATCCATCACAGCTGCGGTTGGCGCAGCAGGGACTTTCCTTCATACATACAGTGCTGCTCGCGCTTTTCCCGCTTATCCTCCCGCCAGATTGGACGCATGACGGCAGAGTATTGCTCAGCATCAACCGGAGCATAGATTGCCAGTCCTGATGCCTTGAGAATTTCTCGCCGGCTGCTTTACGACGGACGAGTTCATCCATCCCCTGTATCTCGGGTTCCGCCATTTTCGTGGATCTGGATTGGGATGGGAACATACACGCTCAGCTTCTTACTGAGCTGAAAAACGATGCCCTTGCTGTTGGAGGACCTTGACCTCCTGCGCGGAGTAGTCTTTGATGATATCGTTAGCTGGATTTTCATAGTTTTGCGTTCCTTTCGTTCTTGCCGAACGGCGGGATGCAAAACTACGCACGGGCTTCAGTCCGAAAAACGGGCATAACGAAGCACGGTGGGAGCATAGAGATACTGACAAGCACGTACGCTGTCAGAATCCCTATTCGCATCCCGCCGTCCTATGGCCATCTTGGACAACAGATTGACTTACCTAGGGAAACCGAATTTGTCTCTTCCTACCACCACCTTTAAAAATCTTTCTCTACATAGAAGCGGACACATACATCCGATTTGGTCACCGCTTTTGATTAGAATTTTTCCTTATTTATTGTTTTGACCGAAAATAAAAGACGGACATATCTGCCACAATTCATGTAGCTTCAATGTCCGTCTAGCGGCTCTAAGTTTGATTATTTAATTCGGATGACTTTTGACAGGCTTTCCCTCCGTCAGTTGTATCACCGTTTTCGTCCCTTTCGTCGGATCTCAACCCTGACGTTTTTACAACGTCGAGGGTGACAAATGAGTCTTTCCAGCGGGTCTTTGATAATCTCACGCATCCTCCTTAGCTCCTTTCAAAAATTAACAGGGTCTTCAAATTTCTCGATAAAACACTGCCGTATTCTCTTTTTCTTCCTCGGAGATAGGTGGCTGTGCTAATATTTTCTTCACGATCCTCATCAACTTCTTTTTATAGGCAATAGCCTCTGCCAATGCAACATGAGGATGCTTTTAGCACAAAATGTGGCTCTGGTTCATCGGGCATAATATCGCCGAAAATTTCCTGCTCATAACCATTCGCGATTTTCTGTGTTTCATCGACAATTTGCTGATAGCGCCCCTTTTTCTTTTGATAAATCCTCTTCGGCACAAGAGCATCACGCTCTTTTTCGAGTTCCATGTACCGCTCGTCATTCAGAAACAGACTGAAAGACCTGCTCTTGACTAAAGTTGCCGCTCATGATTTTCAGCATCACTCGAATGTTTCAGCTCCTCCATTGCAGATCAGTGGATCTCCATGCCGCGTCCCTCGTCTAAAGTATGCCGCACATCTTCCAAATAGTTGGCAAGTTCCACAACCTTGTTATTAGCAAATTCGGGAAAACATAACCTGATCTTCATACAAGAAATACGATGACCACGACTTGCGCTGATTGGCGACATGAGTATATATGGAATCTAAGCTCATATGCAATTCGTCTAAATTTTTGTAAGCTACACTTCATCCGATATTCCATAAGCTGCCGTTGATGCGCGATAACCTTGGCATCATATCCAGCCTTTTCAAGATACTCAATGAAGCCATTAACGAGCCCATGCCTTTTATCGGCGAGACACCTTGAGAAATTCAGCCTTACGGAGAGCCTCTTGCCTCTGACGATGTGCCTAATCCAACACGTCAACAAAAAGTCGACAGAGGTCTCCGAATTTTGAGCGGAGAATTTCTTTTGTCGCCTTTGCGAGCAATGCAGCATCGATACCAACAGCATCTACAATCTCCATCAACTTATCCCTGACCGGACTCCTTATGTCCAACATCTTCCTGCCGGGCTTTCCCGAGCGGAATATTTATCAAAGACCGCCTTGAAATTCACCATTTTTCAGCCATATAGCATACCTCCAGCTGTGTAATTGGGTGGAAACATCTGACATCTCGTATTATACTGCGTCAAAACTATCTCTGTGTACCAAAAATCCGATTGTTTTTCGGGTGGTACTATGTTAGCGTTTTTGCGAACTTATACTTCAAAAAATATAGGAGCAATCCCTCAAATAGTATTTACTCCTATAATGCATCAGTCAATCCCAAATCTGAAAGCGATAGCGCATGGCCTCGTGAGACACTTCGTAAAAGCTGCCATCTCGACCACAATGCCCTCGTCAATATCGGTGGGTTGTGTATTTGTTTCCATGCAATGCCTCATGTATTGGCAAGCACCATTCTTACGCTGGGCGCAGGCATCAGTATAGCCGCTCCCCAGTCGATTGACTTTGCCATTCTCGAATTTCTTGATCGGTCATGGGTGGGCGGCTGTCCCATCTCTCCATGTGATACGCATACAGGAATGGTGGGGTATATGACTCTCGGTCGCTGCGCAAAGAATCGTCGGTGCAATATCCAGTGCGCACACTCGTGGGCTATGGTGAAGCGAATCCGCCCTTCATTGGAACTGCTCATTAAATCATTGTCCAGAAGGATTTTCACCTTTTTCAACTTCGATAGGAAATGACATTCGCTTATCTTTATCCCCATACCATCAGTGTCCATCATTGAGCAAGCACATCCGAGGGTGATTGCCGTCATCAGAAAGATATGCATAGTCAAAGCTCATCCCAAGATGATTCTCGGCAAAATCGTCGATGTTCATTGGTTAGGCGTTCGCAGCAACTCCCCTTCCCTGTAGGTCGAAAGTATCTCGACTGCTTTCTTTTCCAGTCGTTCTGACGAATCACTGATGATACAACAGCATCTTCTCCTTTTTGTTCTTCACTCCTGAACTTCGATAAGGCAATAACCTCCTGCCACCCTCATCCGACAGCTTGCCAGCTTTTGCCCTTCTGAGCGCAACACGTGCCAAATCTTTCTCCATAATGTATTTTGGCAGATCGGCCGAGACCGTATGTCCTTGGTCACAGCCGCTAAGTCCAGAAGATGGTTGGTCGCATCATCATTCAACTGAAGCGCTGCAGCAATTTCGTAAAGTTTCTTTTTCCGGCGGGTATCGTCGACCTTTTTCAATATCGCTCATGTAAGCGGAGCGATAGCAGTATATGCGGCCAAACCTCTCAGCGTGATACCCAGTTCCTTGCGACGGGCTTCTATGTACTTTTCCATAGCACGCTCGTCCTCATCATATCTTCACCTTCTTCGCGTTACATGTTCGCTAACATGATTACATTCTAATCGCTATACCTTATACTGTCAAGCCCTGTTCAGAAAACTTTTCCAAACAAAACGACGAGAACATTCCCTGCTCTCGCCGGATTTATCTACATATGAGAAAGCCGTTCATGCACCAACGGCAGCAGCACCTTGTCAATCTCACTGCGAAAAATCATCGTCTTCAAATACCGCTCGCAAGAACTCTTGGTTTTGTGTCATACGCCGCAGCACAATATCCATGATGTTTGCGTCGTAGACGATTTTTGAACAGGTCGAGCGTATTCTTTCGCCCGCAGTACCATCTCTCGTCGGCGGACATATCATCTCCCACTGATGCTCCAACACCTTGTCCATCTCCGTGAAGTTCGTCCCGAGACGCTCGTTGAGACTGCGAATAATCTCAGACAGCTTTTCCTTCTCATCCGTAAGCGGCAGGCGGACTGGGAGCCATACGGCAGCACACCCTCCCTCGCCTCAAGACCGATGGAACCCTCATAGCTTCTTTGGATGCGATAGTTTTGCAAATTGACATCGTTCTCGATGTTTTGGAATACGCTCCGTCTTATCATGGGATTTTTCGTACCAAGGCTTTAGCGAAAGCATAAAACTTATGGGCTTCACATCATCAAAGCAGAATGATATGTGTGAGAAAGGAATAGGCGCGAACAAACTTCACCAACGTCCGACAAAATCGCTCCGCTCCTGCTCATCGGATAGCTGTTGGTATCTCTCCACCACCGGATCGAGAAACGCGTTCAGTTTCGCCAAATCCATATGGCTCTGCTGCTTTTTCTCCTTGAAAAACCTTTGCAAAAGCCATCAATCTCTTTCTCATCGTACAGCATTGCTCATCCAAAAAGCTCTTCATATCATATACCACATTGGGATCGGTGGTATCAGAGACCGTGGTGGAAATGTGAGTACTCTTGAAACGCCTTCCCTGATTTCCTCCGTGTATTGACAAAATCCAAGATGAAGGTGTCGGTCTTCCCCTTGCACATACGATTGATACGGGATAAGGTCTGCACAGCCTTAACGCGGAAAGCTGCTTGTCCACACACATTGTGTGGAGAGCGGCTGGTCAAAGCCATCTGATACTTTTCCGCCACCAGAAGCAGTTGGTGGTCCCCTGCAAATTCTCCGGCAGCTGATCCTCAGGAACTTGTTGATTTTTCTTCTGTGTATTCCACCAATTCCCCGGTGATGTCATCTGATTATGCCGGAAAAATGCCACCAACACGCCAAGATCGCCGCAGCCCATCTTTCGGATGTACTTATCGAACTCGAAATAGTGGCGAAGCGCATGAAGCCTGAACCTGTGACAATCATCGCTTTGGCACGCCACCGAGTTGCCTCATGACTGCAGAAAATGTTCCACAATGATTTCGGTCTTTTTGCCTCAGATTGTGGGATGGAGACTCATGTGTTGCCCCAGAGCCCTTGTTCGCCTGTTTCTTGGCATATTTTGGGTTTTCTTTCGTCTTCTTGCCCAACTGGAAATACGTCTCATAGGTGGTGTAGTTTTCAAGCACATCGAAGATGAAATTCTCTTCTATCGCCTGGCGCATACTGTAGATATGCCACGGCACCGGCTTTTTGCCCGATACGGATGTGCCGAACATCTCCAGCGTTCTTTGTTTGGGCGTCGCCGTAAATGCAAAGAAGGAGAGGTTTTCCTGCCTGCCGTGCGCGGCGATTGCCTTCTTGATTTCATCAACCAGCTCCTCGTCTCGGTCCGGCGTTTCCTCCTCTGCTTTCGCCTCTGCCACAGCATACTCCTCGAAGCCGCTGTTCGATGGCCTCCCCATCGCATGTGGAAATATCCGCCAGTACTTCCTTCATACGCTCGCTTGCCTTCCCGCTCTGAGAAGAGTGCGCCTCATCCACAATGATGGCGAATCGTTTGCCTGTAGTACAAATACGCTGCACATCCACAAAGGGGAACTTCTGCAAGGTACAGACAATGATGCGCGCCCCTTTCTCCAAGGCTCCTGTCAGCTGCTTTGCATTGCGGCTCACACGCACCACCACGCCCTGCTTATGTTCCATGCTGAAGATGTCCCTTTGGAGCTGCTTGTCCAGTGCCCTCCGATCCGTGATGACAATAATGCTGTGAAAATTACCTGTTCGTCAGCATCATGGAGGCTTTCCAGATGATGAGCTAGCCAAGCGATAGAATTTGACTTTCCTGAGCCTGCGGAATGCTGAATAAGATAGCTATGCCCACAGCCACGCTGTTTGACATCCGCCACCAGTTTCCGCACCACATCCCAGTTGATGATAGCGCGGAAAGATGATCCTCTCATGTCCGTTTTCTTTTCCTTTTTGCAGTTGGACGAACGCTGCAAGATATCTAAAGACTGTCCTTCGTAAAACTGCTTTCCACAAATAGGATGTGCAACAATCCCGTCGACAGGCGGATTGCCAGCGGAGCCGTCCACATGACCGCGATTGAAGGAATAAATTTCGTGTCTAATTTGTCGAGCCGCGTGGTCATCCACACCTCATCGGTATCCACAGCAAAATGCACCCAAAGCACGTTTTCTTGAAGACAGCAGCTTCTCTCAGGGGGCTGCGGTGCTCTTTTGATAATGCATATGTGCATCCCGATAGGTCTGACCTTTGAGAGGATTCTTCAGCTCCATCGGGTTATGACGGAATCCCGTTTTACGAACAGCACCGTATCAATCGAGATGTTCACTGCCGGTGTGGCGTATTTGACGCTGTGATGGAGGCCGATTTTTCTCGTAGAGAGCAAGGGCACTTTGATTCATGCGGCTTCGGTTTCCAGTCATGCCAGCCGTACCTCCACGCCAATATCATTGATGCGCTTTCCGCAGGCAGTCAATCGTACCGCGCTTGTCTGCTCGATACCGACCCGCTGCAGCGGGTTTTGGGCCGCGTCCTCCGCACCCATGCCGCCTGACGATGGCCTGCCACTTGTCGGCTGCGTATCCTGCACCGATGCTGCGAGCATCTTCCCGTCCAATGCCAAAGATCGGTCAAAAATCCTCGGATCGCCCTTGATATACCGCTCTCGATTTCTTGCCCAAATGGGTGAGACAGTACTCGATCTCGCTCTCAAAAACGCGCTCCGATGTATCAATCGGCATGGCGATACCTCCTAAAACTTTATCTCGCCCGTTCTACATCGACAATATCTTTCAAAGGAATATTCATTTCCTTCTCAATCTCCACATCCTCGCCGAACTTCGCCACGAAATCCCTCGCCGTCATAAATTTTCGATGGTCGATATGCTCTACCGTCAAAATATCCTTGTCCCCGTAATCAGCACATCAGACTTGGAAACGATGGCGAGAATACAGCACGGGGATAATCCATGGCGTCGCGAATTTCAAATAAGCCCAAGTCCATATCCTGCGGCGTGACAAACATCTCATAGGGGATTGCCGCCAAAAACTTTTTGAAAAGCCCTCTTGCCCCTTAGGAAATTTTCGCCTCACTACATCAGTAAAGTTCGTTCAACACATGGGAGGATAGTACCAGCTTATGATGTTTTGTTATCGCTACCAACATATCAAGAAACGGTTGGTTCGGAAAGATTATCATAGACACAAGAATGTTGGTATCAAGCATTACTCGCACGATGGATTCTCCCGCCTCTCTGATCGGATTTCCTTCACCATGCGGACGACATCATCTTCGCTGTAAAGCCCCGCTTCCTCCGCAGCTCCTTGAAAAAGCCGCCTGTACGTCTTTCAGTGCTGCCACAGGATCGCTCGTGATAACGAGTTTCTCGCCATCGCGCACGAAAGCAACGCGGTCGCCGCTGTTCAGTCTGGGTTACCTACGTATAGACAAAAGGAAGTGTTGTTGTCCTTTTGCGTTAATCGTTGCCAATTCCATCTCTATACCCCTCCTTAATATGATACGTTTGCTAAATCTTTATCTTGCCCGTCACCGCATCGTGAATCAGGATGCGGCGATAGTCTTTCAGTTTTTGGATTTGCGCCTCAATGTTTGCTTGCAAACGGTTAATCTTAGTTCCTGTTTTTGATAGATAATTTACAATTTCCTGCTGTTCTTCTATGGGAGGGACAGCACGAAAGGAATATGCTTTGATACACTCTGCCTTTACAGTCCCATTGATCATTCTTGTCCCATGAGGGTCCTGTCCACCAACATAACATTTACTCCGTATAGCATAATTGAAAAACACCTTATTCTCAAATGCCAAGTCATAAACATAGTAGGCAGGGCTGACAATGCGGCACAGGGCGCAACGCCATAAGAGCCTTGCCATGCCTTCATTTTTATTCATGACAAATTGTCCTTCATCGACCATTTGTAATTCGACAAGTCATCGGGGATGCGATTGTATTATCTGGCGAACCGTCCGTTTCTCTCGTTTACAACGCCACGCTCCCGTTCCACGGAGAGTAAAGGCAATCCTCCCGATTTTTCCTGTTATTTGGTTTCAAGAAAGCCCTTAATGGTATAATCTGCCAATGTTCGGCACGTCGCCAATCAATCCTCACCGCTGGGGCTGTGGGAGCGTCTTTGTTCAGCCCTTTGGTGCACATTCTGCGATAAGGTCGCGTTCGTGTGTGAGTGAGCATGGAAAGTTGATTTTCATTCCCCGCTATCAGGCTGTCTGCACCGCAGTAACCCTATATCAGGTAGGTTATTGTCCGTTCATCTTCAGGTGGGATAAGATCTGAACATTTTTCAGTATTCGTTGCGTAAGACTAAAAACCTCTGTCCCCCGTACTTCCGAACGTACTTGCTTTCTCACCCTTCATCTTGAAATAAATATGCCATGTATTTGGGATCTTTCAAGTTGATAGGTCTAGCAATCAAAAGTATGGTATCCAGCAAATATGTTTCCTTTATAATCAACAAACAAACAATTACCAACGCCGTTATAATCCTCAGATGTATCTGCAGATAGAATATCTCCCACAAATACAAGGAGCGTTTTCCACTATATAGATAGCTTTCATCAACATATCGGATTAAGTCCCTTTGATATGAACGCCAGTATTGTTTTTGAGTGAATTCCGCCGTAACCTGACTACAGGTATCCCCTCATCAACAAGATCTGCTTTTTGTGATATTGAGCCCCTTGCCAAAGGTAAACGCATTTTTCATTCGTATCCCCAATGAACCGGGATTTCTCCAATCCATTCTACCCCCAAATCCTCATACGCCGCATACTCACGCAAATCTCAATCCTCATCCGCTTGATTTCCTCAGCGATTCTCGACCCGCAGTTCAATATGGGTAATGTCAAAAGTAAAAATCATCTTCGACATGTCAATCCTCCGCTCCTCGAACAGGGCAGCAATGTCTTCCTGTATCTTTTTCCAAGTGTCTCAATATCCCGCAGCGTGCTTTTCGGCATCGCCCACTTCCTCGTAGTGGTAAAAATACCGCGTAAAGGAATCTCATAGCCCTTCTCACGCCTAGACATCCTCCCAAGCATCCGGAACATAGGGCAGAACCTCGCCCAATATGTTCCTCAATGTCCTGCTTCACGGGAATCTGCTCCGTGTCCCGAAGTTCCGTGTCGGGCTCTGGATTGCCGTCCTTGTTCGAGACAAATATCCGCTCGTTTCATCCCGCTCGGCGAGCGCAGCAAAAGGTCGCCTTGCGAATATGGGCTTACCATGATCTCGGCTTTTTCAGAGCCTCGTTCAAGATACCGATAAATTCCTCGCGGTTCTTATCAGCACATCGCCGTCCGCAGCGGACAGCACTTGCAAGATGTCCTGCTGCGCTTTTTCCTCCCTTTGATTTTCCGCTGCGGCGGCGTTTTCGTCCTTCGCCTGCTCGTCGCGAGATTGGTGAAGGGTTTTTGCTCCATAACCCGGCAATCGTTCCTCACTCGCCTCAAAATTCAGCCGAGAGAGGTCGCTCCATCGCTCAACTTTCCAATAGGCAAAGTCATCGTTATCAAAAATCCGGCAATGCTCTCCGGCAGGAACGCGCCGTAAATCCTCGTCAAATCGTCAATGTGCTGTTCCGTCAAGTGTTTGCGTTTTTCGCCGAGAGGCTTTTTCATCCGATCAAAAAGGATGTGCCGTCGATGAGCTGGAATTTTGCCCTTGCGAACAGCAGACTTGCAGTTGGTGACAATCCACCACATAGGGTCAGAATCCCCGTATTGTAGAAAAGCTGATCGGGAAGGGCAATAATACGCCAGTAAGTCCTGCTCAATGATCCATCGCCGAATCTCGCTCTCGCCACTCCGGCATCTCCCGTAAAAAGTGGTGAGCCGTTGAACCTGACAATGCCGATGCGGCTGCCGCCTTCGGACACGGGGACATTTTGCTGATCATGTGTTGAGAAAGTAAAGGCACCATCCGAAATCCGAGAAGACCCGCGCCGATCTGCGCGATACCCACGATCCTCCGCTTCGTCCCCGGATAAAAACCTCATACTTCTTCCTCCACGCCAAGGAGGATTGCAGAGCATATAATGAGCTTCTCCCGCTGGGCGTCATCCGTGAAAACTGTTGCCAAGGTGGAACATTTCACATCCCTTGCCCTTTATCATGGTGTCAGGACTTGCAAATGGCGTGAGGTCTTTTCGTTGAGTTCTGCCCATAGAGCTTCGATGAGTGCATTTTCGTTGAGTTCCGCCGCTTTTTCGATGCCGGCGGACAACATCCGCCCGTGCCTGTCGCCGGATCGTACAGCTTTGCCGCATAAAGGAGGGGCATAAATTTTTCTCCATGTCCGGGTCAAAGAGGACAGACACCATGAGTCGGATTACCTCGCGGGGCGTGAAATGCTCGGCCGTTTCGTTGGAGCATCTCCGAGAAGCGGCGAATCAGATCCTCAATATATCCCATCTCATTGTTGCTCACGGCTTCCGGAGAAAGGTCAACATCGTCCGCAAATTTCTGAACGACCAGATACAGCAAAATTCCCCTTGTCCAAGCGGTCTATTTGGGCATATATCAAATGACTCCAATATCGAGCGGGCATTTTCCGAAAAGCCCTTGATATAGTCGATCGGATTGTCCCGAATCAACACGGCATCATTGGTCGGGAGATCAGGTGAATTCGCTGACATTGTAAAACTTTTGCTTGCTGATTGCGGTCAGGAAAGGGTGCCTTGTTTTTGTAGTGTATGGTCTTATTCTTTGCCACAACCGCCTCATGCGTATCTTTCAAGACGCTGTCCAAGCGGCACAGGACTGTAAAGGGCAAAATCACATCGCCGTATTCACTCTGCTTGTAGTCGCCCCGCAGGAGATCAGCGATTTTCCATATAAAATCGGAAGTTTTTCGTGTTCATCAAGGGCAATTCCTTTCTCGGATATCCACCAGCTATGTCGATAGGGCATGATAGGCCATGTGGTTCGTATTATATCAAGAATACCGTCTTCCTCTTATGCTGTCAATGGCATAAAATCCTTGAAAATCTCTGTCCTTTCCGTATCGACATATTGTATCGTTATCGACGTTACTTCGTTCATTGCCACGACCAAAATGATACGAGAAGGAAATGTCAATGTCGCATTGACCCGCGCCACGGTCACAGCGCCATCCTCCAACGGCTGACGCAGGACTTCCAGCGTCGACTTGCCGAACTCAGGCAGCTCATCGAGATAGCACGCCGTGATGCGAGAGCGTCACCTCGCCCGGACGCAGGATGCTGCCGCCGCCGATCATCGCCACCGTCGGCGTCGTGTGATGCGGACTGCGAAAAGGACGCTCTTCGACGAGACCGCTGCCGTCCTTCAAAAGCCCCGCGATGCTGTAGATCTTCGTCACTTCAAGCGCTTCCTGCCGCGTCATCGGCGCAGAATCGACGGCACGAGCGGCGCGAGCATCGTCTTGCCCGAGCACGGAACGCCGACCATCAACAGGTTATGCCTCTCCGCCGCCGCGATCTCCAACGTGCGCGGCGAAGAACGCCCTGCACATCGGCGAAATCGTCCGAAGGCGCTTCTGCATCACGCTGCAGCGGGCATCGCTCCAACGGAAGCAATTCCGCCTGCCCAGAGAAAATCGTGCAGCTCGCGCAAGTTTTTCGGCGCATACACGCGGATGTCATCGACGAGCAGTGCCTCACTGCCGTTGCCGGGCGCAACGAAGATTTCACGAAAGCCATGCCTTCGCCCCCGACCGTCATGGAGAGCACGCCGCGCACACTCCGAGCTCCCCCAAAGAAAGCTCTGCTGCAAACAAAGGCGTGCTCAATGCGCTCTGTCGGAATCAGCCCATACGCCGCCAAAAGCCCGACGGCAATCGGCAGATCCAGCCCCGAGCTGTCACTTTCGTATGTCCGCAGGCGCAAGATTGATCGTCACTCGCGCAGGCTTGAGCTTCACCCCGTATTCTTGATTGCCGTGCGGCACGCTCACGCGACTCCTTCACCGCCGTATCGAAAGCCCGACGATGTCGAACGCAGGAAATCCATGAAAACATCAACCTCGACATCGATGATCCTCCCATCGACCCGAAAGTTACCGCACCATACGATTTAGTAAACACAAAGCTGCACCTCTTTTTGATTGGGATGGTGTTTCTTTTTGTTTTACTATTTTTCTCCATTGATAAGATTTAATCCTGCTTTTGATGGAAAAAGTGCGGCGAATATCAAAATCCCACTTCTGTATTCTGCAAATATGATTAAGCGAGATGGACTGTCACCCGCTCCTTCGACTCCTTCACCGACGTATCGGGAAGCCCACCAGTTCACCCTCGGCAGCCCCGGCGACACATCCACTTCAACGCCGATAATCCGTCCGTCAATCCGAGGGTCGTTGCACCATAAGTCTTTACAAACAACGGTCTTTCCTCCCACGTTTCAAATATAAGAAAACTATAGCACAGGATGAGGCAAGATGGCTAATGATTCTTTACAAAAGAAAAGAGATTCCAAACGTCGGAGATGACGAGATGGAATCTGTGTTGATCTTGCATTCTTCACGCCTATTGTTTTATGTTGAGAGTCTTTCAACTAAAAGAAAATGCACATCCTTAAGCCAAAAGATGGTATAGCTATTGGATGTGCGATTATTTTTGTTCAAGATTATATTTTGAGTGGCATTATCGCCGATAGGGCATCAGGCAATCCCTCTATTTTTGTACCCAGTCCACTGCTCGTATTTATTTGCGCAGTGGTAACCCACTATAGTTTTCTTTTGCCCTTGAACGAACTCTTCTTATTGATGCACACGCCCAAAAACTCGGTCGTTTTTCACAGCGAACAGAGCTTGCCGGATTCTCGCTTGCCCATCCAATGTTCACAAGTAGCTCAGCATTTGCGGTTCAGTAGGACGCTCATTAATATCACCCCTTTTATCAATGATTCGCTAAATTTTCATGCCTGATGTGAAATCAACGCTCTAGCAATAAACACGACCTCCTCACACTTCTGGTTCGCCCTTACAGTCCATATAAATCGTGCTGTCCGGAAACATTGGGCGATCTCCTGCACTTTTTCGCTAATATAATCGAAAAGAGCATCCTCCTAGTCTGACACATCCCACCATTCCAGCATTTCATCTGGGATGAGAGAATGTTCTTCATCCACACTAAAGAGATCAGCACGCCCTCTACTGTCTCATCCGGACGAGGCAATTCTCCTGCCTCCGAGATACATTGAATTTTTCCCATCACGCGATGCCAGCGTTTTGCTGACATGCGAATAGTCCAAGTCCCCCATATCCTCATAACAGCTTTTGCCCCACCACGGTCAAACCAGTGCATAAAAATCCTTTGCACAATCCGCATCATCGAAACAAAAAGATGTCAGGATTATTCAAATGTTGGTAAAAACTCATCTGTTTTGCGCCATGCCAATAAGGGCTGCACGGATTCAATAAATTCCCCCACGGAGGCTGTACGGTATATGAGAAGCATATCCTGTTGTTCAAATATCTCCGGCGGCATCGCTGCGATGCGGGTGTCCGAGACCAACAAAGACGCGCCATAGCCATGCTTCATCCTCGTCCACATCGTCCTCGCAGCTTTTCTCTGTCTCAAAGCCCCTTCCATATCACGTACGGCTCATCATCCCCTTCGTATCTCTCGCGCTCTTTATAAAATCGCCGCACAGGCATACCATATAGAGGGATCGCATTCCCATAACACAGGAATAGTGTGCTCCAACGGAGGATCAAATTCTCATCGGTACAGGTAATCCGCAGATCCCAAATTTCCTTGTAGGGATGACATTTCCTTGTCCCTCCATCATTCGATTGACCATACTGCCTTTTCCGCGCACAAGTCTTTGAATGCTGCACTCTCTATTCCCATCGGTTTGATCATAATTCGTTGCGCGAGCGAGACCCTATAATCGATCGGTTTCTTAGCAGAGAGTGCGGTCACGCTTCGCTCTGGACACCTTCGACAGTCCATATAATTCTGCACTTTCGTGAAAAAGAGCTGCAGAGTTTCTCTGCTTGTCAGTACATACATCGTATTGAGAGTTCAGCCCCTCGAAAGATAAGCAAAGCGCCTGTACTTCTGCATCTTTTTGCGGATAGTTCTTCCCTGCGGAATGAGCATTTTCTTGGATATGCAGAGAATATGCCCTCGCTGTGATGCGAGATGCCTTGATCACATCATCGAAGTCAATATCAATCACTTGAACATCAGCAGCATCTGCCATCCGGTGAGGCGAATAAACTCTTTGCTGCATCCACATTGGCTAAAACAAAAGACTGCAGGATGACACACGAACCCACCCGGCTCCCTCTTCTGCAGAGAAAAGAGCGGTCGCACGCATTCGGCTAGCTGCTCCTCGCTGTTTTGTCCGATGAGACAGGCACCATATCCTGCTTCTTGAGCATTTCGACAGGGATCTCGCCACGGATACATCCGCCGTTGAAGGATTCGCCAGACCCGAACACTCATCTTCGGTATGTGTCAAATCGGTTTTTCTGTCCTCGACAGAACTGCTTTACAGAAATACCGCATTCTATCTCGCAGGTCTCCTGATGAGGCGTATTCGCTCAATGACGGCAGTAAATCATCATGCTTGCACGCAATTCTAAGTTTGCGCGCGCCTCGTACCTCGCATTTTTCGCTCTCTCCTCACCAAGTTGATTTCCTGCATACAAATAGATCGGCTCAATTCACTGTCCTTTGGGCGCTATAATTTTTGAGGGACATGGGCTGTGCGATAAAACGAGTATTTCGTTCTTGATCATACCTCAATCTGCCATAGAACATTGACCCCATCTGCAAAACAACCGGCGATGGCTTCGATTTTTCCATCACATCGAACATGGAACGTTCTTTTGAGCCTCTGAAAATCAGCTGTACCCCTGTGCTGCTCCATTCCGAGACAGTAGCTCCTCTAACGGGAGAGATTCTCCGAGATCCATCGCAGATTCCCCTTTGTCGATGCAGAAGCGGCAAAACATCGTCCCATGTCGCACTCAACCACCTGCGATTGACGCGGTGCCCATAAGCCCGCCCCTGAGTACTAAGCCTCGCAGAATCGGCATCTACCAAAAGCAAGGACAGCAGACATGGCGCATCGGTCGCCGCCATCCTCCTGCAGCGCGGTCAACCGCTCTGCACAAACGGCAAGTTTTTCCTCAGAATCCGTGCGGTAAACACATACAATATCCTGCTCTTTTAATACACCTCAGTCGTCATGCTTCTTTGCCTGTACGTCCAGAAATCAGCATGGTATTCCGCCAAGATACTGCATCCAAAGAAATCAACTGTTCCTGGGGCGCTTCGGGATAAAATAGACGAACGGACATCCCACACGAGGATTCTCCGCCTCTACACGGGAATATAGATACAAATATCCATCATCTCCCCTGACTTCTGCGCCACATATCAATGGATCCGGATCGATAACATCAGGATTGTATCCATGCGCTGATTTTATTTGTAAAGTCCACTTTTTTCATACGCTCCGGGTGACCGACACGCAAAATGCGGATATCATCAGCCTCGGAAGCAGCCTCTAGCCACGGCATATTCCTTTTTCCGATTTGACACTGTCCATCGACCTTGACCGTAAGGTCATCAAACAAATGTGTAGTAGTGATCATAGTCTCTCGCCGTATAAAAAGACAATCTTAGCAGGTTTAATAATTTTTATCTCTTCTTTTATAATTTCGAGTTGCGTAATACAAAAATCCTTCATCTCGCTCGTGTTCTGATCCGTTGTTGATGAAACATTGCATTTTACCATGTTGGTGAAAAGCAATATTCTCGATGCTGTCATTCCCAAACACGTTTTTGACAAATCAATCTTGTATAACTCCAGTATTGTGACCATGTGCATGCCACAAGTCATCTCTGGAAGCAGTAAAGTTATTGTAACAATGTGTTTCCTCGCTGCACAGAGTCCCACGCTACTTTCCCTATGAATAATACGGTGAGGGATTTTCATAAAAATTTTTACCCACGCACCATGTGCTGATAGGGTCCTTTGATTTCAAGCCCATTCTGGTCGCAAGAATTTTTACATGCTACACAAATGGGACTCGTGAGCATCATGGTAACACTAAACGTTTCGCTGCATACATTTCCAATATCTTTTCCTCAGCTGTACTATAAAAATCATATCGGTTATACCCCCTCTATTGCCTAAAACCATCTTTCAATAAAGCAATGCAAGGAACACCTGCAATCATCCCCTTGTTTTCTGATTCATCATCTCTCGGATATAAAAAGGAGCAGATTATTTGTCTCAATCGTACGCATTTCTCTCAACTGAGCAACCTTCCTTGCTGTCGTGATGAGAATTGCCTGCCCTACTTTTTGTGGGGCTATATATCTCCTAAAGTTTTCCAACTTCCGCTCAGCGTTTCCGTATGCATCGATTTTTCAAAAGTGCTGCCTAAGTCTCGATGCCGACACACGCGAAAGGCGACAGTGGCGAAAAATGTCTCATCCCGCCATAAAAAAATACGCTGTAATCCGACAGCCAAAAGTAATTGTCCTTTTTATGAATCGAACGAGCGCATCCAGAATCGGCGCTATCGTTTTTGCATCTGTTTCGCAGATCAATGATAATGACGACACGATCATGCCCTGTCGTCATCTCGCGCAGTTCTACCGCACCTTCAATTCTATACGACACAACATAATCGAGTCTATTTGGCAATCGCTTCGTAAAAGCCATCCTAACTCACTGTCAAACTTTTGCTCACTGTACTTCAACTCCGATCCGTGTACACTTCAGACAAAAACGTCAGGCATTCTCAATCAAATTCAAATGGAGCATCACATCTTATCCCGTACTGTGTCGCTTCTGCCAATATCGTGCGGGTTCAGTGCAATAGACTTACCGATAAAAACTTGCCATATAATCACAGCCTCACGAATCTCATCCCGCAGACTTTCCGACTCTAAAATCTCTGCATACTCCCCGTACTGCAGTGCCCAGTATCTCATCGCCAGTTTGTTGCAGGCAACGGAAACGATGAGTTTATCCCGCATCCTCCTGAACAATGCGAAACTCCTTACCGAACCAGTCGATCAGTGCTCCCATCATGTGCTCAGAGACGCGCATCTTCCTTGCACGCTCGGACCGCTGAACATATAGATGTGTTCTGCCATGTGTTCGACAGACTGTAGCCTTTGGCAAAAGTCTTCCACTTTGATCTTTCGGCTGACCTTGTCATCGAGCATCCACTTCGTCATGCAATCTAAGCGATAATGCGAAATATTATTGCTTTATCATAGTTGCCGAGCAAATAATATCTGCCCTGATTTGCCACCATCTGATACGGGTTCACGATGTATGGTTCTTTCCGTCTGGGGTGCAGCTGGAAGTCTTTGCCATAGCTGTTATAAGTGAAGCGAGACCTTCTTTCCCTGTTCGATGGCATCGTTCAGCACATCCAAATTCCAGCAAAACATCCGTGTTGTCCGAGTGTATGAGTTTCGGCAGATGACAGACGTGCTTCACTTTGGCATGGAAGTATTTGTTGCCAAATGCCGTCAGCTTCTTGATCAGTCGTTCAGCCTCTTCGCGGAAAAGTGTGCGGGAAAGAGGACGCTGTCGATCAGCATCCTCAGTTCCGCATTGTCAAACAGGCGTGATTTAAGGAAAGATACCGCCCCACAGGAAATATCATACCCCATATTCTTAAAGGAGCATAAGATTATTCTTGACCGTCTGCCGCGTACATGGAACGCCATAGTTTTCCAGCAAATCCACGATTTTCTGTTGCGTCAATCGGTGGTCGCTGTCCGTATATTGCTCCAAGACCTCCAAAATCATCATATGTTAGAGACCTTCTTGTCCCGCAGCTGCATAAGATACATATGCTCACCTCCTGAAAATGTAGCACCTTTAGATCTGGTATGCAGCAATTCCTGCTATTTTTGTCGGGCAAGTTTTTCTGCTAGTCGAGGAGAAGTCCATCCAGTTCGGCAACTTTGGCATGGATGTCAAAACCGCATTCGCCCTCGTTGTAGAAAACAAGGGAAGCAGACTCCGACCATCCGCCGCCCATCTGCTTTCCTCGGACGCACAATGCACGCGCCTTCTGCACATCAAACGCTTTGGGGAAGGTGACCTTCCCGAACCACCATTCGATCCATCAGCTATCGGGATACCCGTGATGTCGAGCATGGGGCTGGCACTCTTATCCGGCTCATCATCGTACATATACAGCTCAAATGCCCCTTCATAGGTGCTCTTGTCAACCTCGGAGTGCGCCTCATTTCGCACAAAATACCGGGTAATCGTGCTGATGCCATAGCCTGCGATGGAGTCGAGCCTTATCCGATCCTCCAAATCGGATAGAGGGATGTTCTTTTGCTGGTCATCGTAATTTCTCCCTTCAAATTCTACTCTTTCTGATTACAGTATAGCATATCCGATGTTAATTTTTACCTTTCGAGATTTTGTGTTCTTGAATATTATCCCCAACACCAATCTCAATCCCGCCCTTGAAAATAACAACTACCGCGTCGTCCTCCTTGACCACAATGTGATCAAACCAGACCTCCCCATAGCTCCTCGTCAAACTCAACCTGCTCCCCATTGATGCACATACCACTTGAATCATGGTCTCCCAGGTGTTTCTCTCTGCTCTCCCTCGGCAATTTGCTCGTCCAACTGCTCCATATCCCCTGCTTTTTCATATAGAGCGCGCGAGATCTCATTTCCTGTTTCAGATACGCTGTCATGATCCTGTACGCACCCGTGCATTCTCATGAATCAGCGTTTCCAAGCCGTTCTGCCAAAACCTCGAGTTCTGCTCTGTTCTTTTTACGCTCCCTCAATCAACTTCCCTGTCTGGCAAAACATTATCAACCAGCGACAGTTCCGCAATCACGCGCTCTTTGACTTCCACCGAGAATACAGTGCCTTGACGAAAATCTCTTTGATTTCCTCCTCCGTCAAGTGCCTCGTGCCGCACAGCTTTCCTTGTGTGCATATTTCTTGTTGCAGCGGTAGATGCCCCTGCAGTACTTGTCCGTCGAATGCCACACCTTAGCCCCGTACCATCCGCCGCAGCAGCCGCACGTTTTGATTTTGTTCGCGAAGATACTCACACCGCTGTAGCTTGCCACCGTTTTTCTCGTGCCTTGATTTCTGACTGCACGAAATCGAATAAGTCCGGCGGAATAATCGCTCTCGTAGTGTTCCTCCAGCATAATACCCGCGGAATCTCGCCCGTGTTCTTCCGTCGCGCTCTTATCGAGGAAGTCCGCCGTATCACTCTTTCTGGATCAGCGCATCGCACGGTACTTCTCATTTGTGTACGCGGATGGGACCGTGAGATTGCCCTGTCCTTTTCCTGACGGGAGTTTGATGCCCCGCTCTCCGGTTCCTTTGTAATCGCATAGAAGGATCGCCGCCAAGGAAGAGTTTGTAGATGAGCCTTCGATTTTCGCCTGTTCTTCGTTGATTTTTGAAGTCCTTGTCATAGCCGAGAAAACACGCTGTGCCCACACTGGTCTTGCCTCGGCGAACTGCGTTTCTGCCCCATGGTGTTCTCCGAGATGCTGGCTCCTCACGGGCTAAGCTCGACATAATCGTGATAAGGGGTTCCGTCTTACCCCTAACTTTGATACAATCAACGATGCACCCCTAGACCCGGCAACGATGACTTGCTCGCTTATCGTTAGCGAGTCATGCGCCGTGAAAGCCGCATAAATCAAGGCTTCTCGGCATAGCTGAAAAGAGTGCCATGCTGCAGTCGATGATGCACACCCTCTGCCCAAAAACTGGACACGAGAATCTAAAAATTGGTCAAGGAACTTGGATGTCGGACAATTTCTATCATAGACTATACATCCGCTAACAGACTCCATAGACTATAAGACTACATCAATCCTTTTCCTTCCCCTTTTGCTCTCTTGAAAAGTCATTAAACATGCTATCATGACCTCATTCATTTCGTATTTACATCATTCAAGGAGGCTCTTATCGCGTGAAAAAGAAGGAACTGTGCAAGAAAGATTACGAGCTGGCTCACCTTGGGCGCATTCTCTGTGCAGCCGATGCTTGCTTTTGCGGAGGAAATTCTTCCGGACAACAACGCCCCAGTTGCGGAACGCCCCTGTAACGAGAAACGGCGAAAGCGGCAATCCCTCGTTCAAATCACGCGCCCACGGCAGGCGGCGTGTCTGTCAACCGCTATGAGATTCTTTAATGTTCCCGAACGCGGCGTCATCCTCAACAACAGCTACGGCCTCACCTCCACCGAGCTTGCCGGGATATGTGCAAGGCAATCCGAACCTCGCTGCGGGCACGGCGCGAATCATCGTCAACGAAGTCACGAGCGCCAATCCGTCTGAATTGCGCGGCTTTTTGGAGGTCGCAGGAAACAAAGCGGCGTCGTCATCGCCAATCCCAGCAGGGATTCAGCGAACAGCGCGGCTGAATACGGCGAGGTGACGCTTGCGACCGCAGGCGCACCGAGATGGATGCATCGGGCAATCTCGCTGCACCATCCGTGCGGAAGGCGGCAAATCTCTCTGTCTGAGGCAACGGTCTCAATGTCCAGAGTACGAGCTGCGAAAATCTATGCCCGCGCCATCGAAATCAATGTCCGGACTCTGGGCAACGCCAAGCTCGCTGCGAACCAACGAAATCCGTTATATGGAGTGGAACGATCACGCCGATCAAAAGGCACGGAGGACACGCCGACTTACGCCCTCGATCTCGCTGCCATCGGCGGCATGTACGCGAACGCATCGAGCTTATCGGCACAGAAAAAGGACTCAGCGTCAACCTCGCAGGACAGATCACGAGCACGGAGGCCACATCCCTCGATATCAGCGGTAACCTCAAGACCTCGGGCAACCTCCACGGACGGCTCGACTCGTATTCATGCAAACGAGATAGAAAACAGCGGCGCTGTTTTACAGCAAGGAAAGACACCGTCTGACGGCTTCATCCCGCTTTGCAAAACAGCGGCAAGATCGTCGGCGGAGCAGAATACGGCAATCCGTACCTCAGCCATCGCCAATTCCGGCACGCTCGCCGCCGCCATCGCTCCCTCGGGCAAAACAAACGAAGCTGGCACGCTCACTGTTACGGCAAAAGGATTTCGACAACAACAATGCCCCAACTCCTCAGCGGCAAAGATATCACCGTATCTGCCGAGAACATCCGCATAAAACAGCCGCATCGCCGCCAATGAAGATATTTCCTCGTTTCTCAAAATGCCTAACCGTTGAAAACAACCATCCAAAAGCGGCAAGGATCTAGTATCAGAGGCGGATACCATGCCGCTTGCGGCAACCTCTCCAGCGGCGGGAATATGACCATCGCGGTGAGCGACCTCTCCAACGAGGCGGCGTCCGAACTTCGGCAATCTCCATGCGGGAAGGAACCTCACGGCAAACATCCGGAAACGTCTACAATCAGACGATGAACGCAGGCGGCACGCTTTCCCTTACGGCAGACCGTCTCCACACAATCCGCTGCGGGGTACTCTCAGCGGAGCATCTCCATGTCAATGCGGCAGATGTGAAAATCACGGTCTTGTTCGAGCGAAGGAAGAAACAATTCTCCACTTACTGCACATCTCAAGAATGGCGCCACCGGCCGAATCTCTGGCAGGAGAATCAACGTGCAGGCAAGGGCAGCGGCACGGAAGAAGACATCGCTGCCGCCGCTCTTTAACAGCAAGCAGCATCAGCGAAACCGATACGACGATTCATGCTGCTTCCGTCGCCAATACAGGCACGCTCGCCGCCGCCATCGCTCCCTCGGGCAAAAGCGAACAGCCGGCACACTCACGATCACGGCAAAGAACTCAGCAACAACAGCGCAGATTCTCGGCGGCAAAGACATCGTCGTATCTGCCGAAAACGCTCCACACAAAACAGCGGTCAGTTGCGGGCAGCAGGACGTTTCCCTCGTTGTCAAAAATGCTCGACGTCGAGCCGCTCTTCAAAGCGGCAAAGATCTGCTCCAGCTAGATGACCTATGCCTGCGGCAATCTTTCCAGCAATCGAGATATGCGCCTCACTTCCATGGCAGCGGCCTCTCCAACGAAGCTGCGCAGAAAACTTCGGCAATCTCATGCAGGCGAAACCTCATGGCGAATCTCGAAATATCACCAATCAGCGAAAGCTGGAAGCGACGTGCGCTCTCACTGGCAGCCACGGGCAATCTCCGCAAACGGCTGCGGGAGAAATCTCGGAAAGAACGCCCGGCATTCATGCGGCGAGATATGAAAATCGCGCCTCATTCAAGCAGATGAAGAGCTAACATCATCGCCGCGCGGATCAGAACGATGCCACGGCAGAATCTGCGGCAATACGATCCATGTGCGGGCCGCATCCGAAACGAAAAGAACGCCCATCTTGAGGCGCGTCTGGCACAAAGGATGCGCATCCTCAAGGAAAAAGGCCGAGTTTCCTCGAGCCGCGCATCGCGTCGGCGTCACAAAGTTCACCTCCCATGCGGACATTGCCGCCTACAACGCGAACATCCAAGCCGCTGAATCCCGCCTACCGACACACAGCAAAAGGTTGAATGCCGTCCAAGCCGAGCTCGCCGCCCCTTCCCTCAGGCGTCATCGCCGCACGGAGAATCTCGCTCTTCAAGCAAACTCCATCCAAAACAGCGGAAATGCCCTGCTCTACTCGGGCGGCGATCTGTCGCTTGCGGCAAAAGAAGAAGTCGCCAATCGCGGCGCACGCATCGAGCGCAGGAGCATTTCCATTGCCGCGCCTTTGACGAAGAACGAAAAGACATACCTTCTCCGCCAAGCGTGTCATCACAGAGACGAAAGAACAATCCCGTGAAGCTCGCGATTGATGAGGGCGGCCATATCGAACAAGGGCGGCATTTCCGCAGAAGAATTTCGCGAGATCGACAGCGGCTACGGCGCGATACCACAGTTATGTCGCGCCAAAGGCGATTCTTGAACCTGCGGAGTACAAGCCCATCGAAACCGTCTCGGAGGAAGAACGTGCTGCGCGGGCCCATTCGGATGAACTGATCGGCACC
>BNJU01004255.1_pt1 | contig 88949 bp, 104 predicted proteins | sample 8539281 | NCBI WGS metagenome assembly BNJU01 (sample SAMD00202456, study PRJDB9452) | human saliva metagenome | isolation source: human saliva | place: Japan
CGATAGCCATCACACTAAGCAATACCATAGCTCCTTCGAGTAAAAAACATTCGTCTTGTCATCATCCTTTATCGCGTTGTTTGGGAATACTCGAAACATTAGTTGCCGACCTTTTGTTCAGGCTGTCGTCCGTCAGAGCCGGCTTTTCATTTTCTTCCACTATTTAACCCAGTCATTCTCATCATATAGAGTCGATCTTCAATATATCAGCACCAGGTCCCTCTGACCACGTCTCAACACAGGTTCGGTCAGTCCATACGATCACACGGCCCCGGCACCTCAGGCGCAGCCGACCCAGGCCAGCCTGGCCTCACGAGACCCTCAACGTTCGTGAACCACACCCCTGCCGGGCCCAGAGGTCCGTACTGGCGCCCAGCCGCAGCCGCAGTCTGCATACTTGGGCCCATCTCTGAGCCCGTCACTCCAGACCGCCGCCAGGCTCGCATCCCGTTCATCCATGATTCTCTATGAAAGCCCGACTCTTCCGCGATTTACATCAGCTCGGTACGGCACCATCACCGGCAGCGACACCGCGAAGCAACCGTTGTCACCACGACAGGCGGTCACCGCCTGGCACTGCCTGACCAGTGTCCGAGCACCTCCAACCAAATCCGCATGCCCATTATTTACGTCACACCCTTTTGCACACGACACCACCGCCGTCCGTCTTCAGCCACGGCGGCCTCACACACATAGTTTTTCTCCCATCTACAACAAAACATGGTCTCATCAGGCCGGGCCCAGCTGGCACCCACCTTCACAGTCTCATTTCAATAAATACTTCAACACGTTTCGTCCACTCTTCATCGCCCGGGCGGTTCAAACGCTCAACAGCGCAGTAGACCGACCACGGCGGTCACGGCGGGTCGCGATGAGGCACACATGACCACGAAAGCGCAGCATCATCCGACCGCATAGTCATTTTTCCAATACCAAAAACGAGCTGCGGCTCGATATGATGATATTTGCAGAGAACTGGTGAGTAATGAAAGTCAGACGCCAGCAAAACGATAAAGGCCGGTCAGTACAAGAGCAAGAAGCCTTCAGATGACCAGGTCGATCGTTATCGACAGGAAAATAGAGTCCGGATTTGTCGACACGGCACAGAGCGATGACGAAACAAAGAGCATCGGGTTCAGGTTTTCGCGCTTGTCGGATCGCTGGCGATGAATCAACGACAGCAGGTCACCTGACCCCGGGTTTGATCTCATGGCCTTCGACGGGCGCTCACGCGATGATCCCGCCGCCCAGCGACGGTGAATCAGTCAGGAGATAGAGCGAACGGCACTGGGCATTGTCTTACACCGAGGAGTCAATGACGCATTTCATATGCCCGTTAAACAGGGAGATCCCAACGCACGTTGGCCTCGTCAACCGAACATACTAAGAAACAGCAGCCGAGTGGCTGTGCCACCACATCCCATGCAGTGCCATGACAGTTACAAACAACAGACTCCCCATCTGTCGAGGTTGATCTTCCACAGGCCGTCACCCAGCCTGCTGGACAAACCTCCCATGACCGCACATGATGATCACATGTTTGCCGCGAGTCTCCAGACGAACCACTGGCCCCACCTAAATACCATCAACCCAAAGGAACTTACATTTCAAATCCAGAGTTTGAGCTGGTTGATATTGCAACAGCATCAACGAAGACATCGCGAAAATTGCTCGAATTTCCCGCCGCGAGTCGTTCGACCATCACGCCGAGAAAGCTCTCAGACAGATGTCGCCAAGATGAACACAGAAGAAAGAGCACGTCGACGCTTTCAAGTCCTCATACCAGCCAAAGAAACATGGTTTCGAGATATCTGGAGCTGCCGTTTCATTGCCCGGAAGACAAACGTTCTGGCTGATACAGGTGATGCAATCTCACGTCAAGACCAGCAGATGCGAGGTTAAACCCGGTGAACACAGCAGTCAATCAGACAAGACCACTACCTTCAGGTGTCCAGCAGGCTCGCCAGTTTTGCTGATTGCCCGATTTTAAGTCCGACATGCAGAAAATGGCGAGCTGCATCCGAGAAAGGTCAACACAGCCGTTTTTCAACAGACCGCATTACGTTCAGCGTCCTGCCCGACAAAGAAGACGTCAATGACGAAAATATTGCTCCACCCAAGATATATTAGATAAATCATCCTTCATAAGCCCATGATTCCGTCTATCGTTTACGGGAAATGTGATGAACAGCATGTAGCGGCTCATTACGATCAGTTCAGCTGATGAAGAACAGTCTCGATAACAGTATCCTTTCATCATCGTAACAGGAGCTGGCGACGAACAGGCGTCGCAGAGCGCACCCAGCCATGTTGGCCAACGCGACTGAAATTGCGATCGCTTAACGACCATACGATTGTTAACGGCGGTCGTTCATTAACCAGATAACAGAACCAACAGATAATACCATATCGCCAATAGCGGGTCAGTTGGCACCGTACAGGCCTGCAGAGTGAAGCCCGCATCAGAGTGTACGACAGCGGGGCTTTGTTGCCTGTTGTCGCTTCACCCTTCTAAATAACAAAGTCAACTTCGTGCTGTCCTCGCCGATAGTCGTCTCTTCGTCACCCAACCGTAGCACCAATGCACCTCTGTTTGTCCATTTTGTGCCATCTTCAGTCAGCATGTCCACCTCACTCCAAAGACCATCGTGCCTGGCATATCTTTCAGCCTGCCAGGCATAATCCCAGCTGTTCACCATTAACCACAGTTGCCGAGTTATCCGTGCCACCTTACCGTTAGTTAACATCACAGATTTAGATGCATGACAGCCCAGCGTTACAGCAGTTGCATGTCACCGATGCAATCCCTTGATTTCGCCTGGCTGGCCTTGGGATACACCAGCCATCATCAACAATCGCTGGACCGTTCGAAGCCTTTAGCGCACTCATCAGCACGAAAGGTTGCACCAGCCGGTCAGAACCGAGCCTGATCTGCCGCCGACAGCAAGGCCTGCCGTTAACTCACCTGTTTATTGCTTCTTCCCGTGCCGCCCGCAGCTCTGTCATGTCAGCACCAGCCGTCCGAACACCACCGATTCCCAATCACTTCACGGCCTGGCTGCACATCACACCTCAGCGGTCCTTCCTCACCAGCCATGCATACACCAGCCGAGCAGTTCGCTGAACACACTCCTGTCATACAGAGTCGCTGAGATCAGCCGCCAAGAGTCCGGCATCCTTGAAGACTTCAGTTAATCGCCTTGTTGTTGTTGTCGAACCAGATCTGCCGTCAGGTTATCACCCGCATACCTTCTCTGTCCCTGTTTCACCCAGGCTCAGGATCTGGTGTCACTTTCTCGTCTTGCAGAACCAGCGTCAAGACAGCATCTCACCACCCCTTATAGTCTGGCATATTTCGTCTCGATCAGCACGGTTATCCATAAGATTAACCGAGCCATGGAAGAAAATCTTTCCTGCTGTATTTCATTATCTGTGCCCGAGGGTTCTTCGTCTGCTTCAGGTCTGTTCGCAGTTCGTCAGTAACTGGAGACTGGCAGAACCACTACAGGTTATTCTCATCCCCGCGGTTCATGAAGAAGACCCTTTACACGACGTAAGGCTCAACGCCCATCCTCGGTCATCTACCGCGATCTAAGTTATCGTTCATAACCTGTCATGAAAGCGTGGTCAGCCGACCGAACCGCACAATCAGCCTCCCCGCTGGTCTGCGTTGCTGCCGTACCAGCAGCTGCCGCCACCACACAGCCACCATTACAGCTCACACCTCCAAACGGCTAATCATCAACCACACCAATCAACGACTGAGCACCATAACGAAAACCACAGCTCAATCCACCATAATCACATCAGCCACACACCGTCAACACCTTTAAACAGTTAACACCTTATCGGCCTCCAATGTTAATCAAACACCGTTCTCATCGAGCATGATGATTGCGGTTCAGAACCTCAACCAGAATATCGTCTTTAGGTCAATACCCTGTCGCCGTAGTAGAGCGGTCGAGATCACGGTCGCCCTGCGTCCTTTGCTGCTTCACTGTTTCATGGTAGTGTGTTGTTCATCCGCTGTCAGGCCGTTGTCGCTGACCACTGAAAGTGATTACTGTTCCTATCTGCATATCTGCTCGTTTGCGGTTTTGTCGTCAGCCATCATCCTTCACCATTACGTCATCATGGCCTGACCATATCTCATCACCAGCCATCAGCGATACCTCGTTGTACCGGTGAGGTCGTCATTTCTCGGCGTTCTCAGCATACAGCCATTTCGTCGTTTAACAGACGGATTCCAGCCTATTTTTGCCCTGCTCAATGTCAAACAGTTGATCAACACAATCATTGCCTCAGCACAGAGTAACATCCTCGCTTTATTCAAAACGACATGTTCATCATAGTCTTCATCAGCGTAGAATGTGATTTTAATTTCCATAATGAAGAAGATAAAGAATGACCACGTCATCATGATACCGCATGGGCAACCGGTCGATTGCACATGCGAAAGATCACCAGCACCACGCCGGTGCGCGGCGGCCTGGCCTGCTGCCCATCAACATCTGGCCACAGCGAGGTTAGTTCAAAGTCTTGTTACATCATTCATAGCAGCGATATATTACTGTTACCAGGCTATAACCAATCCTCATCACACATCAGACTTGCCGCCCAGAAACCAGCAGCAGCTTGGCAGCGGTTGCATCGTTTACATTAAAACAGCATAGCTATCTGCCCAGTCCCCGCACAATCATCAATAATGAATTGGCCAGTTGGTTTCAAAGTTCACAAAACCTTCAATCCCCTAAAACAGCACAGGCGCGACCACCAACATCGCCCACAGAGGCCGCACCCACCATTCAGGGTCAGCGAATGGAATAGCTGGTGGCCATACCTGCAATCGAGAAAATCGGAACAGCCAGCGAAAGGCACCACGACCGACGCCAGACGGCGCGTCGAGCACCCCGACTATTACCGCCCGTAGCAGACCGACGAAGGTTCTCAGCCGCCGATACGTCATAATATCTGGTTCGCCGGCGTCCAGACCGACATCTCGTCAACTCAACACGGTCAGAGCTGGCGTACACCATTACCATCAAGACCAAGATGACAGCAGCACCCTTTCCCGGCACACTGTCTTTCCTTCTGCCTGGTCTTCCTGCACAGAAATGGAAAGATCAGTTTCAAAGATTTACCGATGAGCCCTGCGTCAACATTCACCCACCAGTGCCCGTGATTGCAGGTTCGACAATAAACTTGTTGTCCGTCTGCGATTCGTTGCTTGACGCATCGTTCAATCAGCCCGATTGTTCACCCGGAACACGCATGGGTCAGAATATTTCGATCAATCGCTATCTTCTCCGGTTGCATCCGAAACCTGTCACTTGCATACGCTTTCCACCGTCAAAATTGACCAGGGGAATCATAGACTTGTCGTTGCCGGCCGCATAATACTGAAGCATCGCTGATCAGAACCTTCTTCTTTCTCGTTTTGATGCTTTCCAGGTTCGATACTGGCATCATCTATCGCCTTTCCTCCTCGTTCAGAGGTTCCCCCCTGAATCTCTTACGGACTTGTACCCTGGCACATTATTTAAGTTTAAACAGCCCTGAACACACTTCAGTTCAGCACGCCCATCAGTCAACCGGAGAAACCGGTCCGGACGCCCACCCTTCATTCGAGACACATTACAGCCCACAGTGGCTGTCACTTGGCTTGTGTAAGGTGGTTATCGCTTCGTTATCCGAACGGCAAGACGACATTGCTTGTTTGTATATTCATCGAAATATAGACAAACGTTATTAGTTTTGAGCCCTGCCCAGACCTGTTCAGTTTTTCCGTTATTTAGTCTTTCGCCGCACACCAACAGCAGCGAAGAATCAGAAGACCGTCATAAACGGTCAGCGGGCCTGCCGCCTCACTTGCTCACAGCCATATTCTTTCTGCTCGGTCAACACCTTCACCAGCATACGCCGCGCTTAAACTTGAAACCAGGCTCATAGCACCAATGGTTATAACGCCAGCATATCGTCATCAGGACAATTCGCGGTAATGTATCTGTTCATGCCCCGCGCATTCAGTCTTATTCATCTATCAGTCCATCGCTCGCCCGATCGAAACATATCCCCGCCGCTCATCAGTTACTGAATAATTATCGCGTTTCAGGAATCAGGTTTTCGAGTCACCATGACGCATTACAAGACTTCATTCGAAACGTTAGCGTTGTATCTGGCAGAGCCAAAGACCACCACTGTCATTGGTGTCGCTGTTCAAGTCACCAGACGACTACTTCAGCAGAACCACCCGACGGCTGATCTCCCCGTAGCTCAGTTCGTATTTCAGCTCAGGTGTCATCGCGATATTGCCCAGCTGACACCAGCAGCCTGTCACATCACAGAAAGCAGAGTTTCAAATCGAACAACAGTATATTCGCATTACAGTTTCGAGAATCAACCACCGACGTTCTTCGAGTCCAGTTCACTAATCTTATTCTTCGTTATACCTTACTGTTGCATGGGTTTCGTCATCATCATCCCTTTCATAGCAGCAACAGCAATTATTGACGTCATTCCTTCGTCACCGGACCAGCTGGCTCGACCTTCATAGATCCACACAGTGGCGTGAAGTGTCATGTAGCGCCTGCCGGTTTTCCGCAAAGCAGCATTCAGCAGACATATAAACCTGTTTGTCACATTATTAAATACCAGCTGCCACCTTTATTTCATACGTATTTTGAGCCCTGTCTCACCTCATACCTTCATTCAGCCAAATTACTATCTGTTTTCGCGCAATTATTGCATTGAATCATAACGAACGCCTGCCGTCCCGGGGCGTAGCAGACCAACCATAGCCGCAGCATCAGGTCACCAGAGCCTGGCTCTCAGCGTTTTGTATCACCGCTGGTCGGTTCGTCTTGGCCGATACCTGGCCGACCAGCCGAGTATTCGGCATCATTTTTCGTCACACAGTTAAGCGAAACCGCACAGCAGGCGGACCGTTATTGCCTTATCACCGTTTTTAGAATACCGTCAGCGAAATATCCTTATTACAGCCCACTGCGGCCCGATTATCTGCCATTAGGCCTAATCGACCAGATGAACCTCATCTTCGAAGCACCAGCAAACCTCACCGAGCAGAAATGCAAGAGTATTCACTCGAAACAGAGCGCAGCCTTCAGTAAAGCTCGGGTAACCCGGGTTTCAACCGCCTTGAGTCGGCACCACAGTCTGCTTTCATCCGAATTGACCTCACGGCGTCAGCCGTTCTTCACTTGCGTAACCTCTGAACCGGTCCTCCGCCACCGGATTGACCTTAAAACCACATCTTCTTGAGATGTCTGGTTGAACACTGCTCAGCTCTCCGGCACTCATGACCTCCTCAGGCTCCGCCTGAGCAATGTTTTCATCTGAAGACGATTCCTGACCTCTGCCTTTCATACCTGAATCGTGCCCTTAGCCTGTCCCCACTGCGTCTCCATGTTTCACCAACAATTATTAAACATTGTCCTTACGAATATGTCAAACCAATACCTTCGGTCTGTTCGCCGCAGTCGAAGGCTGTGGCTCGCGAAATAGCAGGCCATCATCCCCACTGCGGAACTGTACAATAACAGCCTGAAACCTCCGCGTAGTAGTCCTGCCAGCCAGCATATTGTCATCCTCACAGTCACCGCAGCCCATCTCGCTTCACAGAAGCCTGCGCCCGAGGCCGACCAACCATGCCCGGTTCATCATCTTTCCGTAATGGAAGAGCCGTATCTTTGACCGTACGTTAAGCAGCATCATTGCGCCGTTAGCCGCGTCGCTCATGCCGCATCGTACCCCAGAAGCACCAGAGCCCCGACAGGTCAACCATCCGGCCTGTCACCGGGTTCACAATCGAAGACATCTTTTTCCCTCATTCCAATAACCCGCTTCACGGACCCCTAACCAGACCTGTCACTTGCAGACGATTATCACAATCATACCTACAGGCTGGTTCTTGACAGGTTGGGCGCGGTATCATTTTGTTTCGAGCTGGCCGATAATAAATTTTGTGGCAGCCTCACGCGGGGTCGATAAGCTAACCAGAGCAGTTACCCGGTGAAAATGTGCACAGCGATTAACAAATCATCAATCGTAGCCAGCAGATACCATCATTAAATACTTGCGGTGTACTCATTGCTTGCGATTTCGAGAATTTAAATTATCACCATTGTCACCCCGTCAACAGTTCGAGTAATCACTGCCAGTACATGGTGATCGCCATAAATAATCATTGGCAAAACATTAATTTGAAGAATGAATAATGTCGCGCAGTCAGGCAATATCTTCCACTCAGTTCTTCATCATAGACCTGTTCTCCTTTTTCAAAATATTTCAAATTATTTTCATAAAGACCCGTGATTTAAACTGTGTTGTTAAACTCACCCGACCCCTTTGCAGCCCGAAGAAAATCAGCAAAATGGAACTGTCGGTGGCACGGCAATACTGTCAATTTGTTCCCCTAATGTTGATAAGGCCTGATAACCAAAAATACATTTATAAAACCTCAGTCCTTAACTCCTGTAATAATTAGATAACATAACATTCTTCAATTCATTCATTACTGTCATTAGTACTGCAGCATATCATACCGTTGAGATTACATGGTTACCTTCATTCATATCATCAGTTCGTCGCTGGAAATTTGTCATATTTAGTTTGTATTTCATCATTTCATAAAAACGACCAGGCATGTCTCACAGCCATATGCTATTCATTTATATTTGCCATCATTCTCATCAGAGTTCAGCCTGTCGATCCTCTCCAGATTAGCCCTTCAGTCAATCCAACCGGCGCAACTTCAGCGTTTCGTCAACCATCAGCCCGCCCGCAAACATTAGCCGACGCCAATGTGGTTCAACCAGATGGTCTCATTGCTCGCAGTTAACCACGACATCACATGCCGACAACCGCCCAGGCCTGCCGTGAAAAACAGCCAGCATACCCCAGCCCATAAATTCACAGCCGTGTCTCCCATTGTAGTCATCAATCCTCTGCAGTGCCGCCAGCAGTTTGTCTGCCCACCGTCATTGCCTCAACCATACTGTTATCACCGTATGTCATCCCAATAAACAGCGTTTGAGGACCACGCAGCAAGACAATTATAACTTATGTTCGCCCAGCGAGTGTTACAGTGATAAAACATTTGTCGCGCCCACGCCATCACGTTAGTGTCCATTGTTGCCGTGTCAGTCTCATGACAATTTCATGGCCATAATTAGAATTGCGTTAGCATATGCCTTAGACAGTACCACGCCGCCGGTAGCATACCCGGCCATGTCTTCGCCCACCAGCAGATTGCCTAAACCGAGCGGGTCAATCGGTATTAGACCCGCGACAGCATGCTCTTGCTTGCACACACCGTTGAATTGCACGCAAGACAATCAAGGCAAACCCCACCACCGCTCCTCACTGCCCCCTCATTAGAGCTCATTTCAGTTAGACAACATGTCCTCCCTTCTTGTACCACCTCAATTACCTTAGCATTATATCCAACCGCTATCAATCAAACTTTTACATAAATGCAGCTGTCATAGTATCTTATTTAACAGGGCCATACATCTCATTGTTCATCTGGCGATTCTTCATCTGAACACACTATTTCACAGGGCCTTTGATCAGACAGCACAACTGAGGTCTGGTTCAGACTACATTCCCCGTTATCCCGTTGGGTCTCGTCTGACTACCAGCCATTCCCCTTCGATTGGTCTTGGACAGCAGCCAAAGAGCGTAGTTCACGAAGCCCGCCACGCTATGTCCATCATAGCCAGTGGCGGCACAGTCCTTCACCTGGCCCAGGGCCAGATGTCCGAACATCACACATTGCTGATTGCGGTCGCTGAACCGCACTGCAACAGCAGCCGGCGGCATCACACCAACGCCCGCGTCCATCACCACGTCACGGCTGGCGATATATCCGCCAGAGACGTTATCCTTCCTCATTGATTTCCAGTCATGGCAGATGAATGGTCCGGCTAGCGGGCTCTTCATTCTTCCCCAACACCGTGTTGCCTCATACGCCCGAGCACCGTAGCGATCGGGCACCGCCAGACATCAGCCGGTTACTCCTCTGGCTGAGCCCGCAACATCATCACAGTCTGGTTTCTTTCAATATCTAAAACAGTGCCTGACCTGAGAAACGTTGTTCTAGAAGCGATGCTCGGTTCCATGCAGCCTCTTCACTTTCTTCTTGCGGAGTCTCTCTCCAGAGCCCAGGTCAAAGATGTCTCAGAGTCCACACCTTCTGCTTCAGCAGCCACGGGCTGAAATAAAATCCGCAGGCCCCAGCTGGTCGTACCCAGACAAATTGAACAAGCCATCAACCTTCAATCAGTTCAGGCCCTCACAATTCATTATTGCCCGTACACTAAACATGAGTTGAGACCTGCGGACAGGCCGCCCATCGAAACGGGCACATGACCAGAACATGCTCACCCCTCGGTCATACCGTGGCTCAGCACATTCTGAGCCCGAGTTCACCTGGTCTGCCATATCCGATTCCAGCCTCACTTGGGACAGCCAGGCCAGCTCACGTCCGGCCTGCATTTCGCCATACCTGAAGTCAGCATTCACATGGGCTCACGTCTCCTGCTGCCATCAACATACCGGTCCTTTCTCGACCCGAACATTGCGCACTTCGCCATCAATCCGCCTTCGCTTAATACGGGTCACTTGGCAGGTTCAATCTCCGCATCCGACATTTCATCCAGCCCCTGTGGCCTGTGAGCGCTGGTTCTCGGTCATCAGATACCCAAACTTACACGTCGGCTTCTTCCACAGCGAGCTGCATCGCGCCGCAAAGAGCGATCAACTCGGTGCCCTTTTGTTAATTGATACTTTTCGAGGCCAGTATGTCATCCTCCTACCGTTATACGTTCTATCATTACCACCACGCAGCCTGTCACCGAAGATTTCAGTGAAGGAATTGCCTGCCGGGTCAGTGAACAGGCTCGTTGCTCAACGGGCTTGTCACCGCTCAGGTACACCGCTTTACAGGTTGCCGATGATGATGTAAACGGTCAGCCTCCACAGGCCTCTGTTCTCCACTCATTTAGAGTAGCCTGTCACAACTCACTGCCCTCCACATCTTTAGATAGACCATATCCCCAACAGGTTTCACAGTTCATCAACGTTCTTTCCATTCAACGATACCGCTTTTGCGTCCCCTCATCAGAAACACCGCCCCATGCCCCTTTTTCATACTTCACGGCCGAGTTAACCGGTGCTATCCCCCTCAGACCACCAGCCTGCCGCCCAGGTCCCGGTTCATATGGCACATTGGTCACGTCTTCATCATCTCCAATTATTCGGTCTTCATACTGTCTCTTTTCGAGTTTATCTCCACCGCGCTGAATAAATCGCCTCATTGGCCCGCTGTTACTCATCAGACTCCAAAATTAAGACGGAAGACAACTCCTCCAGCCATCACAGTGGCTCGGTCAGTTGCCCTCACCACAACTGCACCATGTCTTCGAGCCTCAGCCTCACCCAGTTATCTGCACTGCCAGCACGTCATTTCAACCTTTCTGTTCATATCTCTGTCTGTCTTCATTATAATACTAAGAACTCATTTACATAGACACATGCATACACACACATCCATGCTTACTGACCTTAGTGGTACAACGGAAGACTGGGCAAGGACACCTGGTACCAAGAAAAGACTGTTTCCATCATGCCAACAAGTTAAACACAGTGAATCAAACCAAAGGGATGGAATGCGCGAGGATGGTTGACCCACTCAGAAATATCTTGACATAGTCATGAAGGCACCAGGTGGCAACACCAGTACTACCACTTCCAGCAGTAAACGATAGGAAGTTTGGTTCCACTCCATCTGGAATTTTCAGTCCTGATGTTGTAAATGTAATAGGTAATGGGTGGTTGTAGATATTAAGCACCTGGTTGGAGAGATAAATCAGCTAAGGGGACTTGGTATAGAGATTACACCAGATAATTTAAAATTAAGTGACAGGGCAGTGATTGTAATGCCTTACCATGTAGACCAGGATTGCCTGGAAGAAGATAGGCTGGCAGATGCCAAATTTGGGTCTACCAAGAGGGGGATAGCACCGGTTTATGATGATAAGTATATGAGGCATCAGGTTGGGTGACCTTCTTAGATAGTGAAGAGGACCTAAAGGAAAGATTGAGGGCTATCATTGAATGGAAAAATTTGTTGATAGAAAAGGGCTATGGAATAAAACCTATAATTTTTGAGGATATGTGGTCCTATCTAAAGGAATATGGAGACATAGTAAAGGACTATGTCTGTGATACGGGCCTATATCTAAATGAGGCCAATAAGGAGGGCAAGAACATAATGTTTGAGGCCCAGTTGGGAGCCTTGAGGGATATAGACTTTGGTATATACCCATTTACATCATCATCTTCAACAATAGCACCATATGCACCTATAGGGGCGGGTGTACCTAATTTGAAGTTGACAAATTCCGTGGGAATAATGAAGGCCTATTCTACTTGTGTAGGTGAGGGTCCCTTCACTGCAGAAATCTTTGGTGACAAGGCAGAAGAATTGCGTAAGGCAGGTAATGAATATGGGGCAGCCACTGGCAGGCCTAGAAGGGTAGGAGGATTTGACATACTGGCCTCAAGGTATGGTGTGTGTGGCACAAGGGTCTGATGTAATAGCCCTTTACAAGAAGCTTGATGTCCTGTCATATATGGAAGAAATACCAGTATGTGTAGCCTATAAGTTTGGTGACCAAATCCTGGATGAATTTCCAATAGGTGAGAAATTATTCAAGGCTGAACCAGTATACGAATACAAGAAGGGCTGGATGAAGGATATATCTGGATGCAGGAGGTTAGAAGACCTGCCAAATGAGGCCATAGACTATATTAAATACCTAGAAGAGGTAGTTGATTGTAAGATCAAGTACGTATCAGTAGGTCCAGAAAGAGACCAGTATATAGTATGCTTAATAGGAGAAATTTATGAAAAATACATATGAATCAAATTCTCTGACTTCCAGGTATGCTAGGTAGGGAAATGCAGGGCTCTATTTTTCTCCTGACAAGAAGTTTAGGACATGGAGAAAGTTGTGGTAGCCCCTGGCTGAATCCCAAATGGAACTGGGTCTGGATATTAGCCAAGACCAGGTAGATGAACCAAAAAGAACCAGGATAATATAAATTACGATATAGCCCAGGCCAGGAAAAAGAGGTAAAAGGCATGATGTAATGAGTCATGTATATGCTTATGGAATCCAGTGTCCTAAGGCTGCGGGTATAATCCACCTGGGTGCAACTTCATGTTTTGTAGGTGATAATACAGACTTAATAATAGATTATGAGGCCCTAGACCTGATTAAAAAGAGGTTAGTCAAGCTGATATCGATTTTATCTAGGTTTGCAGACCAGTATAAGGACTTGCCAACACTTTGGATTTCACTTTCCATTTTCAGCCGAGCCCAACCAACAAACAGTAGGTAAGAGGGCCTGCCTATGGATACAGGACTTTATCTTTGACCTGGAAAGTCTGGAAGACTTCCTACAGAGAAGGAGGTTGAGGGGGGTAAAGGGTACGACTGGAACCCAGGCATCCTTCCTAGAATTATTTGATGGCGACTATGAAAAGGTCAAGCTACTTGACAAGATGGTAGCCAAGAAGATGGGCTAAGATGATGTCTTTGCAGTTACGGGCCAGACATATTCCAGAAAGTTAGATAGCCAGCTGGTAAATATCCTGGCAGGTATTGCCCAGTCAGCTACGAAGTTTTCGAATGATATAAGGCTCTTACAACATTTGAAGGAAATAGAAGAGCCCTTTGAAAAGAACCAGATAGGTTCATCTGCCATGGCCTATAAGAGAAATCCAATGAGGAGTGAGAGGATAGCATCTCTAGCCAGGTATATTATTGCCGATATGATAAACCCAGCCATGACTGTGTCAGGCCAGTGGTTTGAAAGGACCTTAGACGATTCAGCCAATAGGAGAATATCTGTACCAGAAGCCTTTTTGGCTACAGATGCAGTTCTTAACCTCTGTGCTAATGTAAGTGATGGCCTAGTGGTTTATCCCAAGCTTATAGGCCAGAGGTTGATGAAGGAGTTACCATTTATGGCTACTGAAAATATAATGATGGATGCCGTAAAGAAGGGGGGTAACAGGCAAGAACTTCATGAGAAGATAAGACTACACTCTTTGGCTGCAGCCAGGATAGTCAAAGAAGAAGGGGGAGAGAATGACCTGGTAGATAGGATAGCAGGAGACCCCAGCTTTGGGATAAGCAAGGAGGAAATTCTTGAAATCCTAAGACCAGACCTGTATATAGGTTGTGCACCTATGCAGGTAAAGGAATTTCTTGAAAATATAGTAAAGCCTATTTTGGATAATGAAGAATCCATAGATATGGAACAAAGTAAGTGTATAGCCTATTAAATAAGGTCTATATGTGCTAGCTACGCATTTATATAAAAGTTTAGGTTGATAAAAGGTCTAGTTTAAGTTATATATACTAAAAATTAATTAAAAATTAATTTTAAAAGAAAGGGAGGACTTTATGTTATCTAATAAAGAAATAAGGGCTCTAAGTAGGGAGCAATTAAAGGGCAATTGGTTAAAGTTTCATCTTGATTAATCTTGTAATGCTAATTCTAGCAGGTGGATGTAGTTATCTTGCAAACTTTAAGGGCATGACAGTACTATCACTCGTTCAGATTCTAATACAGTTATTTATCGGTTTAGGTATCTGTAGGTTGATGATAGACATAGCCAAGGGTAAGGGATTTAGCTTCTCTAATTTCTGGCAGCCAGGTAGGGTATATCTCAGGTATATACTTGCTTTGTATTTTGTTGGCAATTCTAATTATAGTCAGTAAATTTAATCATAGGATTTATTTTTGAGTATAGTAGGTTTTTCTATGCTTATTGGTGGTATGCAAACTTTTGGACAAATATGTCTTTTTATACACTGCCAACACCTTCAGCTGGAGCAGTTATAGGATTTATAATTTTAATCTTGCTTGCATTAGTTATAAACTATATTTATTGAGTTGACATACGAGTTGGTAAGCTTTAATTATAGTTGAGAACAATGATGATGTTGAGGCAATAGACTCACTAGCAGCTTCTAGAAAGTTGATGAAGGGCTACAAGTGGAGACTTTTCAAGCTAAACCTATCATTTATAGGCTGGGGTATACTTTGTATTTTCACAGCAGGTATAGGTATTTTATGGTTGTCAACATATATGACAATGTCATTAGTTAACTTCTACAGAGAATTGTTAAAAGAAAGAAGAACTAGCAAAGACCCACATCTAGTTGAACCAGTAGTTGTATCAGCAGCAATGTTTATACAGGTGACAGGCCCAAATTAGTGGGTTGAAGAAGCTAAAGGCTGTGAAGTTGCACCAGTTGAATCAACTGAAGGAGCTAATCTAGAGGATTCGGCCAAGAGCTGAAGACTCTAATGAAGATAGTGAAAAATAAATATAAATAAGATGCTTTATATATGAGCTATAGGGACATACATTCCTATAGTCATATATATAAAATATTAAATACAAAAACAAAAACTAAATATAGTTAATAAATTTCCAAAAATATTGAATTTTATTATCAGTAATTTAGTGATAAAATATAGATAGGGAAAAATTATTATGCAAATCACTATCAATAGCGAATATTTATGATATACTTATTACAAGTACTAATAACTATTAATAGATAAATATATTTTATTTAGATTGAGAATGAGCATGAGTATAATAGCTGGATTTTTAGTAGTTATTACAGGAGTTAAGAGTTTTTAAGGGGTTTTTATGAAATATATTTTTATAGTTATAGGTATCTTATCAACGATACTAGAATAGGTGTAGTATTGCTGGTATTACTGACAGTTCCATTTTTGCTAGTCGCTTCTTTTGTTTTTGCAAAAGGGATCAGACAGGTTTAACAACTGGTTTAAATCTACAGGTCTTTATAAAAATAATTTAGAGTCTTTTGAAAGGAACAAGTCCATGACTAAGAAGACTAAGTGAAGATATTACTATTTGCAAACAGTAATGCTACTATTCGTATTCTTTAGATATAATGTTTTTACCAATGAGGATATTTACTAGCAGTCCTAATAGCTTTTAAATATTACTACTTCTTGGTAGTTATAAAGACTGTTGATGGGGTGATTGTCATTGATAGGTTACTAGGTCTATCCAAGTCTAAAAAGACAGACAAAAATAAACAATAGGAATTTTTATAAGTATTTAATGAGAATAATAGTATCTATAGCTCTGATTATTGGTTTTATTGGCATCCTTTGTACCCGATGTCAGTGCTGCGACTCCACCGGATGGCATATACAAGGTTAAGCTATCATTGATGAAGAGGTATGATGAAGAAAAGTCCATGGGAGATGGGGCTTTTGTACCTACAGGTTTTATTACTGTATCAGGAGGAAAGGCCAAGCTCAGAATAAAGATGATACCACTTACAGCCTTTAATTTTAGGGGCTACCTTAGTGAGCTTTTAGTAAAGGACCAGCCTGTAAATGTCTTGTCTAGGTATGATGAGTATGATGTATATAATCATCCTACAAATGGTAAGGATGCAAAGTTTAAAGGGGTCAAGTACCCTAAAGAAATGGAGTTTGACCTGGAATGGGGAGAAAAAGATATCTTTGTCCAGGTTTATGTACCGGTTATGGGAGAATTGGCCAGTGGAGACCAGAAGGCAAGGCTGAGGATAGATTGGCCCTCAATTCCGGAATCTGCCAAGGTATCTTCTATAAATTTTGATGCAACTTCTGTAGACGACACGGCTGGCAATACTAATGATACTGCTAGCAATGCCTACCAGTCAAAAGATACGAGAAATCTTCCAGCCCTGGAAAAGGGTGAAAATATAAGCTTAGAACCAGGCATATACAAGTTGGATGTCAGCCTCTACCACGAGAGGGAAGACAAGGCTTCTATGGGAAATAATGCAATGGTCCATGATGCTGAATTGATATCAAAGGATGGTAAGTATACCTTCTTGCTAGGTTCTACTACTATGGAGGTTTCAAATATTATTGCTTCCCTAGTTTTCACTACAGATTAGGGATGATAATGCCTACTACCATTTTGCTGAGCCACATGCCTTCGACCTGTCAATACCAGGCGAGCAAGACAAGAGGCCAGAGGTATTTAGTTTTGACCTTGTTCGTAAGGACCCAATGATTTATGTAAAGGTTGACCCAAAGGTAAAACCTATGGGGGAAGTACCGGTTGGGGCTAGGCTAAAAATAGACTGGTTAGGTATAAAAAAAATAGAAGAGTCAGAATCAGTCTTGTATAAGAAGATGAAAAACGGTACTCCAAGGAAGAAATTTGACCCTAAGGAGAAAATCCATAAAATTCTACCAGAGGGCTTTGAACTTGTGGCTCAACCAGGTGCCTTCAAAGAGAATATAGTTTTTAAGGTCAATCCGGTAACAGGAGGGGCCAGTTTCCAGAAGGTTACACAGAAGTTTGGTAGGGCAACAGCCATGAAGATATATGAATTCAAGATAGAAAATGACTATGGAATTCCTACCAAGCCATCCAAGAGTATAACAATAAAGGCCAAGTTGCCTTTCTAATATTGTAAAGCCAAAGGTTTACAGGCTTACTGATATGGCTGAAAATGAATACATCTGTTTCAGGTGAATATACTTCATTTACTACGGATACTTATGGTGAGTTTGCTTTTTGTTGCTTCAAATGGGTCGGGTTCATCTGGTCAGTTAAATAATGGCAATAAGTCGAATAATAATTCAAAGGCTCTTGGTGGAACAAATAATAATAAGTCTTCAAGCACAATACAAAACAGTAATTCTAAAAAAACGAGTGATACAAAGGCAAGTAGCAATTCAAAAGCTACTACTAATACGGTTTCAGCAACTTCTATTAGTGACTTGAAAAATGATGCTACAGATTTTTCAACGGCTAGTCAGCCGGAATCAACAGACCAGGCCAACCAGCCTGGTAATGTTACAAAAACACCAGGCCAAGGAAAATCCTAAGGTGATATTTTTATAGTGTCCTGATACTTACAGCTATAATTGCAGGGTCTGCCTATGTATACACTAAGTTTAGCAAACGTTTGATTTATGAATTGCAAGTAATAGTTACTTGAAAAAAATAAGATAAATGAATTTAACAAGGTAAGAGAAAATATTATAAGGAGAGGTGGGGGATAGGATAAAAATGCAATATATAAATAAAAATTATTTAGCAAGCTGTCAATACTAGCCTTCATCTTGGTAGTAGGTTTATATATGTCTACTGGAATCTCTTTTTGCAGGAGAGATATATACGGCAAATGCCCATGGCTACTATTCACACCCTGTGACTGGGATCTATAGAGGATCCAGGTAACAATCCAGGTATTGGTGAAGGAATGGTATCCAATGTTGTATACGGTACTGCCCTTTATAGAAAAGGATGATGATGGCAAGCTATATGCAACAGTAAGGTATAAACCTAAGAGATAAGATTAGTAAGTTTAGTTTTAATGTACAGAAGAAGGGGGACAGTGGTTGGACAGAGGTTCCCTACCAGGAAACACAAAATGCAGGTGCTACTGGTGACTTCAGGTTTGAAATACCTTCTGCTGATTGTATTGTAAGGGCTACTTTTTTTGTTGATCCAATGGCTAGGTCTGTAGTATTCTATATAAATTTTGATGACTTACAGGCTGGAAATACAGACTTTAAGGCCCTGGTTTCTACAGGAGGATCAAGCCAGTCATCAGGTGGTGGTTCTACTGCAAGTAGTCAGTCTAGTGGCGGAACAAGTAGTTCAAGTAATAGTGGTGGGTCAACGACTAAGTCTTCAAGCCCAACAAAGCAGGCATCCACAAGCCCGTCTACTAGTAAGGCGAGTGGGTCAACCACTCCTAATGACAAGGTAAAGAGTCTTATGGCCTCATCTAATAAGGTGACTCCAAAGCCTGGTTCCACAAGTACTGATGGGGTGGCTCCAGTAGCTGGTGGAGAGAGTGATAAGAAAATAAACCAAGGTGACTTGGGTTATGACCACGGTCTTCTAACTAACAAAGATTTTGGTGATAGCAAGACCCTGATGGATGGTCAAGATGAAGATGCCCCTTGGGGCATAGTTACCAAGGTCCTATTTACCATAATAGTTGTCCTATTGGCGATTATACTGGCTGTTATATTATTTGGTGCTATAGGCCTGGTTTTAGGTTTTAAATACTTGAAAAATAAAAATTATTCTATCTCTGAAAATTTGGAAAGTCAAGGCTTTGAATTTGATGAACTAGAGGATATAGAAATTTTATGTGAACCAAGTGGGGTGGCAGGTTATGAATAGGAAAATGCGTTTTATGAGCCTGGTCTTGTGTCTGGTTGCTTGCCTGCTTGGTGGTTGTGTTAACCAACATCCAGAAGGGACTAAGAATAAGCAAGAAGAACTAAGACAGGTCACTAAGATAAAGAATCCAAAGATAATAGCGACGTCTATGGCTACAGTGGATATACTAAACAAGCTTAATGTCGATCTTATTGCAGTTCCGGATAGCAAGCTTGATGCCCTGCCTAAAAGATACCGTGGCAAGCCTACTATAGGTATGGCTATGTCACCAGATATGGAAAAGATTAAAACCCTTAATCCGGATTGGATTTTTTCTCCGGTTAGTTTGGTCAGCGACCTTGAACCTAAGTATGAGAATGCAGGCCTAAGGTTTGGTTTTTTAAACCTAAATAATGTACCGGGTATGTACAAGTCCATAGAAGATCTGGGGGCCCTCCTAGACAGGGAGAAGGAAGCCAAGGTCCTGATAGATGAGTACCAGAATTTTATGAAGGACTATAAGGAAAAGCATAAAAATATGAAAAAGAAGAAGGTTCTAGTCTTGATGGGGCTACCGGGTAGTTATGTAGTAGCAACTGACAAGTCCTATGTTGGTTCCCTAGTGGAACTGGCAGGTGGAGAAAATGTATACAAGTCTGACAAGGACCAGTTTATTAATATTACAACAGAAGATATGTTGAAGAAAAATCCAGAAATAATTCTAAGGACAGCCCATGCCTTGCCTGATGATGTAAGGGATATGTTTTCCAAGGAATTTAAGACTAATCAGATTTGGTCTAAATTTGATGCAGTCAAAAACAACAAGGTCTATGATTTGGACCATAAGAAGTTTGGTATGTCAGCCAAGTTTCATATCCACAGGCCTTGGAAGATTTAGGTAAGATATTTGACGCAGGAGGTGATAAGTAGTGAAGTTAAAAATCTTTAAATTTGGTCTTTCCAAATTTCTGGCAGGAGATGACGAAGGAAAAACCAATTAATAATACCAGAAAGGCCCTTGCTTTTATCATCATCACCCTGGTCTTATTAGTAATAGTATTTTTTATAGCGGCAACTTCTGGTAGTATAAATGTTGGGGTTGGCAAGTTATTGAGGGGTCTGTTTGTGAAACTAGACCAAGATGTAGTAGCCATATGGGACTTGAGGTTTCCTAGAATAGTAATATCTATTTTGGCTGGTGCTGCCATATCAGTATCAGGTGTCCTCTTACAGGCAGTAATGAAAAATCCCTTGACTGATCCAGGAATTATAGGTATATCATCAGCGGCATCTCTAACGTCAGTCTTGATAATTACTATATTTCCTTCCCTATATTTCTCAATTCCATTTTTCTCAGTTGCAGGCGGTCTTTTGGCCTACCTATTGATATATTCGCTGGCCTGGGATGGTGGGGTAAATCCTGTAAAACTGATATTAGTGGGTGTTGCCCTTAATATGACTTTTACAGGGATTAGTGAGTTTTGTAAGGCCTTTGTTGGTGGTGGAGCCAACCTAAGTAAGGTCCAGTCTATTGTTGAAGGTAATATCACCCAGAGGACCTGGGCAGATGTAAATATGCTATTTTGGTATGTCCTAATAGGCTTGATACTAGCCTTTTGCCTATATAAGAAGTGTGACCTGCTTTCTTTGGAAGACAAGACAGCCAGAGGTCTGGGTGTAAATGTAGATAGGGACAGGTTTATAGTAGCCCTAGTGGCAATTATCCTAGTAAGTATATCAACTGCTATAGTTGGTGTAATAGGATTTTTGGGGCTTATAGTACCTCATATGGCCAAGATGTTAGTGGGTAGCGAGCACAAGGCCAAGATACCATATACCATGGTGCTTGGAGCCTTTGTCTTCCTTTTATGTGATACAATCGGTAGAACTATGGTTGCCCCTTATGAAATACCAGCATCTATCATGATGGCTATTATAGGTGGTCCATTCTTTATCTTCCTTCTTAAGCATGGAGGTGATAGTTATGGAAGTTAGAAATCTTACATTCTCCTACACTGAAGGTGGGAAGACTATATTAAAAGACATATCATTTAAGATAAAGCAGGGGAGCATAACCTCTATACTGGGAGCCAATGGTTGTGGTAAGTCAACCCTGTTTGACCTGATGACAAAGAACCTAAAGGTAAACACAGGTCAAATCCTATTAAACGGTAGAGATATTGAAACCATGTCACAAAAAGAATTTGCCAGGAAGGTGGCCATTATCCACCAGTACAACAGGGTATCCAATGATATCACTGTTAAACAGTTGGTAAGTTATGGAAGGACTCCCTACCAGGTTATGATGAAGAGACATAATGAAGAGGATGAGAGGATGATAAACTGGGCAATAGAGGCCACAAACCTGGTAGATATACAGGATAGGACAGTAAATTCCCTTTCAGGTGGTCAAAAGCAGAGGGCTTGGATAGCCATGGCCCTGGCCCAAGGGACAAAGTTCTTATTCTTGGATGAACCAACTACCTACCTGGATATTAGGTACCAGTTGGAAGTTTTACAGCTGGTAGAGAGGCTTAATAGGGACCTGGGCATGACCATAGTGATGGTCCTACATGATATCAACCAGGCCATGTACTACAGTGATAGGATTATTGGCCTAAAGGACGGTAATATTCTAGTACAGGGAGACCCTGAAAAGGTTATATCATCATACTCAGTAGAGCAGATGTTTGTGTTAAACTTGATATAATTAGAGGCTGATAATAAAAATTAATATTAACTATTTAAAAAGATATTGATAGTATGTAGCATTTTCAAACAACTTGTTGTATACTAATTATAATGGAATTAAATATAGTTTTCATTATAAGTTATGATATCATTGGTGGAAGATGATATAGATTTGAGTAATTTAATAATTAAAAATACATTTGAGGTAAATTATGAAAAATATGACTAAAAATTTTGCAACTGTTATGGTGGCAGCAACTGCTGTTACAGCTGTAGCACCAGCATTAGTAAATGCAGAGGAGGCTGTTGAATACAAGGTTCCAGTCCAGCTGAAGCACGCTCATGAAGATAAGGATTCTATGGGTAATGCAGCTTTAGATCATACGGCTAAGGTAATTGAAAAGGATGGAAAGACTGAAATATACATCAATGTAAAGGGTCTTTCTTTCATGGGCTTATTTGGCCACCTTTGGGGGATGAATGTATATGAAAATGGATTGAGAACTGCCAAGTCTCCAGTTACAGTAGCAAAGACTTTCACAGACAAGGACCTAGAAGGCAAGACTAGAGAATTCCCTCAGGTTTTAAAGATAGTAAGAAATACAACTAAGGAAGACAAGGTTTACGTAAATGTCGAAGTTGATGCTATGGATGCCATTGCTAGTGGTGGGGCAAATACATATGCCAAGACTATAAAGGGTAAGGGTGCCCAGGATGCTATCTTGACGCTAGACTATTCTAAGGCAGAAAAGGTAACACCAGATCCTAAGCCTGATGAAAATAAGGACAACAAGAAGAGGGATAGAATAGCAGGTATAAGCAGGTATGCTACAGCAGCTAAGATCAGTTCAACTAACTATAACAAGGCTGATTCAGTAATCCTAGCAAATGCCTACAAGGATGCAGATGCCCTAGCAGCAGCTCCTCTAGCGGCTAGCATGTCAGCTCCTATACTATTAACTAAGGGAGATGCTATTCCAGCTGAAACTATGGCTGAAATAACTAGACTAGGTGCTAAGAAGGTATACATAGCTGGTGGAGAAGGTTCTGTAAGTGCTGGTGTTGCTAACCAGTTAAAGAAGGCCGGTATAGAAGTAGTTAGAATCAGTGGTGACAACAAGTACCAGACAGCTATAAAGATTGCTGACATGGTAAGAGCTTCTGGTAACAAGGAAGAAGCAATACTTGTAAATGGAACTAAGACAGCAGATGCCCTTTCAGTATCAGCTTTTGCAACTAAGATCAAGGCTCCAGTTCTATTGACTGGTGCAGCTAACTTAAATGCTGATGTAGATGCATCTCTAAAGGCTTGGAACTTGAAGAAGTTAACAGTTGTTGGTGGAGTAAACAGTGTATCTAAGGCTGTTGAAGACGCTGCTAAAGGCAGAATCAAGGTTAGAATCAGTGGTGACAACAAGTATGCAACTTCAGCAATAGCAAAACATGCATACGCTAATCCTAAGTCTGTGATGGTAGCTAACGGTGTTAAGACAGCAGATGCTCGATGGGCTGGTGCAGTAACTGCTAAGACTATGAGTCCAGTTGTCTTAGTTAATGGTAAGACTGTAGCTCCAGAGTTAAAGACATACCTGGCAGGAACAGAAAAGATATCTGTAGTAGGTGAGTGGACTCTATACCAGATGCTTTGATGAATCTTTTAGGTAAGTAGACATACCTTGACTAGAAGATTGCTTTTATAAAAATGGACAAACATATTAAATTACATTAATTATACAGTTTATAACGTCGACGGAGAGGGTTATTTGTATTATCGAGGATAACTTTTGAAGTTGGCGTTATTTTTGTTATTTAGAAGGTGTTAAATATATTTTAAAGCGACAATATATTTTTAAACTTAATAAAATCAAAAGAAGCCCCGCACTATCATACCTCTAATGCAGGGCTTCCTTATAATCTACACAAATATCTATACGGTTACTAGCTATTATATATTAGCGATATAGGTATTATCTATTTAGTTCTATTTATCTAGTTCAACAAACATTGCCATTAGCTTGTTAGTCCTATCAACATAGTCATTAAGATGATCTGGTTTCAATTCCTTGTTGGCCAACATGGCTAGGTCTGCTATCTGCTGACACATTAGTTCGACCATGTCCTTCTTGTCTGTCTGGTCAGCCAGGCTCACTAGTTTTTTGATGATAGAAGAGTTCCTATTTATCAAGAGACCCTGTTCTTCATCAAAGCTAAGGCCTTCTAGCCCCATGGCCTGGAACTGGTCCTTCATGTGGGCCATACGTATGCTTTGTTCATCCACGACTACCATGGCTGATAGGTTGGAATCCTTAAAACTTTCAACCTTATAAGAGGATAATTTATCCCCTAATATATCTTGGAATAGGCTAGTAATTTTTTCATCATTGGCCTTGTCTTCTTCTTTGGCATCGGAATTTAGGACCTTGGATATGTCTGAATCTATTCTGGCAAACTTAAGTATTTCTTCTTGATTTTCTGGATTTTTATCCATATTTTCTACATATTCTATCAGACCCATAAATGGAGTATCAAGGCTATTGTCGAGTATCAGGGCATTTTAGCTCATTGTCTTTAAACTGCTTGATATATTGAGCCTGCTGGTTTTCATCAGTTACATAGTAGATAGTCTTGTCCTGGTTATCTTGCCAGGTATTCCTTTAGGTTTATGTGTCTACCATCTATAGTCTTGTATAGGATTACATCCTTTATCTTATCATAGAACTTGTTGTCTTTCAGACAACCAAACTTGATAAATACCTGGGATATCATCCCAGAATTTCTCATAACTTTCTCTTTCCGTATTGTAAAGGGACTTAAGCTTGTCGGCGACCTTCTTAACTATATGTTTAGAAATCTTGCTGACATCCCTGTCATTCTGTAGGAAACTTCTCGAAACGTTGAGTGGCAGGTCAGGACAGTCGATAACTCCCTTTAATAGGAGAAGGAATTCAGGTATTACTTCCTTGATATTATCTGCCACAAAGACCTGGTTGTTGTATAATTTTACCTGGCCCTCAACCAGCTCAAACTCATTTTTAAGTTTTGGGAAGTATAGGATTCCCTTTAGGTTGAATGGGAAGTCTACATTTAGGTGAATCCAGAAAAGTGGTTCATCATTAGTCTGGAAGACTTCCTTGTAGAAGGCCTTGTAGTCATCTTCTGTGCAGTCCTTAGGAGACTTTATCCATAGGGGCTGGGTATTGTTTATAGCCTTATTTTCTTCTGGAAGGTCAACCTCTATTGGGTCAGGAGTCTGGCCATTTTTTATAGCTTCATCATACTTTTCCTGTGATTCTTGAGCCTTTTTAGCCCTTTCCTCAGCCTGTCTTTTTTCTTCTGCTGCATCTTCTAGGTATATTTCAGTTGGCAGGAAGTAGCAGTACTTGTTTAGGATCTCCCTTATCTTGTAGGCATATAGGAAATCATCATTGTCCTCAGATATTGTCAAGATAATACTAGTACCGTGTTCCTTCCTATCTCCCTGGCCTATTTCAAATTCCATGCCATCTTCAGACACCCACCTGACTGGCTGGGATCCATCCTTGTAGGAAAGGGTATCAATCTCTACCTTGTCAGAAACCATAAAGGCAGAATAAAAACCAAGTCCAAAGTGTCTATAATATCATTTGATTCATCCATGTGGTCCTTGTACTTGTTGACAAATTCTTCAGCGCCAGAAAAGGCTACCTGGTTGATGTACTTTTATTTCATCTACATCCATACCAATACCATTGTCGGTAAAAGTCAGACTCCTATTTTCCCTGTCAACCCTAACGATAACCCTGTAGTCATCCCTAAGGCTTGCCTCACCAATACTGGCCAGCCTTTTATGTTTTGCTATGGCGTCACAACCATTACTCACCAATTCTCTTACAAATATATCCTTATCAGAGTACAACCATTTTTAATTATTGAAAAATATTCTCTGAGTGGATAGATACTTTTCACCCTTTTTCAGTAGTCATATTAATGCCTCCTCTTATTTTCTAATATTTTCATAGGTCAATTCTACCACTTTTTATTATCACTGTCAATTGTTGAGTGCCAAAGGCCGTTTAAAGAACAAAAGACCGGCCATATAAGGCAAATAGAAAGTAGGATAGAGGCAGCTTTATCAGGAATGTTAGAGTGTATTTTTATTAAGAAAATAGGACTTTTTAGTAAAAATTAAAAATTTTTAAGCTAGATTTACAGCCTAATTGGTCAAGAGACCCATATTTTGGTATAATAGATGGGGAGAAAATATGATATGTATAAGAAAGTACCGTAAATATGAAAAAGATGATAAATATAGTAATAGTATCATGTATATAAAAAGATATTATTGGTATGTAAAGAAAAATATTCGGGAGGAATTAATGGAGAAAAATACTTGGATTTTAGTTTAGAGGAATTTGCTCAGGACCTTGGATCAAAAGTCAATGCCAGGTGGAGGCAGTGTGGCTGCCTATGCATTGAATTTGGCCAACGGTTTGGCTTCTATGGTAGCCAACTTTACCAGTGGTAAGAAAAAGTATGCAGCCTACCAGGCTGACATAGAAAAAATCTTGGAAAAGTGTCAGGCTTTTCATAGAGAATCCATGGATATGGTAGACAGGGATGCAGAGGCCTTCTTGCCCCTGGCAGCAGTCTACAAGATGCCTAGTGATACAGATGAAGAGATGGAGGCCAAGTATGCCCAGATGCAGATATGCCTGACAAGGGCTGCCAGTGTTCCTTTGGACCTCCTACGTTTATCCAAGAAAGTCTTGGACCTACACGAAGACCTGTTGGAAAAGGGGTCTATCATGTTATTAAGTGATGTTGGAGTAGGTGTGGCCATGCTTAGGTCGGCTGCCTTAAGTGCCAGGATAAATGTAATGATCAATATAAAGGATATTGATGACCAGACCTATGTGACAAGGACGAATGAAGAAGTAGAGGACCTAGTAGCTGATATAGTGAAGAGGTCAGACTATATATATGATGAGGTATTTAGGAGGTTAAGATAAGTGGAAGAAAAGCTGTTAAGAGGAAAGCCAGTGGCTGATGCACTGACGGACGATATTATAGACAAGGTCGGCAAGCTAAATGACCAGGGAATATTCCCCAAGCTAGCCATGTTAAAAGTTGGTAATAGGGCAGATGACGCTTCCTACCAGAAGGGGGCTACTAATAGGTGTGCCAAGTGTGGTGTTGAAACTATGGTAGTTGAATTGGCTGAAGACTGTAGCCAGGAAGACTATTTGGCTGCTTTAGAGGACTTAAACAAGGATGAGACTGTTCATGGCATCCTATGTTTTAGGCCACTTCCAGCCCATATTGATGAGGAAATTGTAAAGTATTACATAGATGATAAGAAGGATGTAGACTGTTTTTCACCACTTAGTCTAGCTAAGATTATGTCTGGTGATAAGAGGGGCTTTGCCCCATGTACTCCTATGGGGGTTATAGAAATTTTAAAGTACTATGATATAGACTTAAGGGGCAAGAATGTGACTGTCTTGGGAAGGTCTATGGTAGTGGGTAAGCCCCTATCAATGCTTCTATTGAACAGGGATTCTACGGTTACTATCTGCCACTCTAAGTCCAAGGACCTTGAAAAATATTGTCAAGAGTCTGATATCCTGGTTTCTTGTATGGGTAGGGCTAAGGCGGTTGACAAGTCCTATATAAAGGAAAGGGGCCAGTCATTGACGTTGGAATAAACTTTGACCAGGAGGGTAAGATGTGGAGATGTAGATACTGATGATGTTCTTGAGAGGGTATCACATATTACACCGGTTCCAGGCAGAGTAGGTTCTGTAACTAGTTCTATATTGGCAAGACATACCTTGAGGGCCTGTATCCAGCTACATGACCTTTAAAGTATGATTTTAGAGGGGGGTTTTAGGTGTTTTCTAAAATTAATGGGATACAAAAATGAAAATGTGTCTACAATAATAAAGAGTACTAATGGTCTTAAATACAAGATGATAATCCACTCACTTTTTATAGGCATTTTAACTGGTTGTATTATCGTGGCCTATAGGATAATGGGAGAAAGGTTGTTAGGCCTATTTGCCAACCTGTATAGACTGGCAAAAACCAATACATCTATAGCTATAGGGGTCTTTATTGTCTTGGTGTTAATGGCCCTGCTAGTTAGCCTATTTGTAAGGCAGGAACCCAATATATCGGGTTCAGGTATACCCCAGGTAGAGGGGGTTATGACCAGGAAGATGAAGACCAATTGGTGGTCTGTCCTTGTCTATAAGTTTTTTGGAGGCATACTTTGTTTGGCTGCAGGCCTATCTGTAGGAAGGGAGGGTCCTTCTATCCAGATGGGGGCGGCTATAGGAGAGGGTGTGTCTAGGAAGACCAACCAATTGGACTATGAGCATAAGTACCTTATGACCAGTGGTGCATCTGCTGGATTGGCAGCGGCCTTTAATGCCCCTCTTGCAGGGGTTATGTTTGCCCTGGAAGAAGTCCACAAGAACTTTTCGCCAGTGGTCTTGGTATCTGCCATGGTATCGGCAGTTACGGCAGACATGATTACCAAGTCATTCTTGGGAATCAACCCATCTTTAAGGTTCGATGCCCTTAGTATAATGCCTATAAAGTACTATTGGTCCCTCCTATTGTTGGGTATCTTGATAGGACTTTCAAGCTATATTTTCAACCATGGTGTAATAATGTCAAAGGCTATATACAGGGGAATGCCGATTAAGCAGGAGTTTAAGATTTTAATCCCCTTTATTTTTGCAGCCCTGATTGGTATGGCCTTTCCAACCCTACTTGGTGGTGGTCATGAACTGATTATAAATATAAACCACCTACACCTGGGCTTGGCCCTATTGTTATTGTACCTGCTTATAAAGTACCTATTTACCTTTGTTTCCTTTGGGTCTGGTGTACCAGGGGTATATTCTTCCCTTTGTTGGCCCTAGGAGCACTTATGGGTAATATTGGTACTATATGCGTAAACTACCTGGGTATACCCCACCAGTTCCTGGTGAATTTTGCAGTCCTGGCCATGGCAGCCATTTTGCAGCTACTGTGAAGGCACCTATAACAGGTATAATATTAATATTTGAAATGACGGGTTCATTTGAACACCTCCTACCCCTATCAGTTGTAGTCTTCAGTGCCTTGATTACGTCAGACCTCTTGGGAGTGGAGCCCGTATATGATATGCTTTTAAATGATATTCTGAAGCATAAAAAGGATTCTGACTACCATACAGAGGACAAGAATAAGACTCTTATGGAGTTTGCAGTCCATATAGGTAGTCAAGTAGAGGTAAACTCATATCCCAGGTGACTTGGCCAGACAAGTGTCTAGTGGTAGCAATCTATAGGGGCGGAAGAAATAATCTCTAGGGGCAACACCATGATAGTTGGTGGAGATATGCTGCTAGTCATGGTCAACAAGGATGAATCACAAGAAATGTTAGACCTCTTTGACCCTTATGACCAGTAAGATAGGCTGATTTTAGGACCAAAAGGACCGGTCAAAGGTGGTTTTAAAAAAATATATAAATTCCATCTATATTAGCAGGTGGGATCTATAAGTTTATACATTAGATAGAACTAAGAAGAAATTCTTATTGAACTAATAGAGAAGAATTATATAGAGTTTATTTTGATTGGAGGTGGTAGAGTGGTTAAATTAAATAAAAACCAGGCCAAGGCAGTTGCCCACATTCATGGTCCCTGCATGGTCCTGGCAGGACCTGGATCTGGTAAGACCAGGATTATATCACAGAGGATAGTTTCTATGGTGCTTGACCATGATATACCACCGACAAGGATATTGGCCATTAGTTTTACCAAGGCTTCTTCTCTTGAAATGAAGAAGAGGACCCTGGCCTATGGTAAGGATGAGAGGTTAAACAAGGTTAATTTTGGGACCTTTCATTCTAGTTTTTTTAGGATACTTAGGAGGTATGCAGGGGTTGGCCTAGATGACCTACTACTTGACCCGGACAGGTTCAAGCTAGTCAGGTCCATATTAAAAATACTCAAAATCAGCAATTATAACGATGATGATGTCTTAGACCTCTTAAATGAAATATCTCTGGTAAAAATGAACTCCTGGATTATATGGACTATGATAGTCACTGTTTTTGAACAGGAAAATATTTCAAAAAGGCCTACAAGCTATATGAAGATGAAAAGAAGAGGTATGGTAAGATCGACTTTGATGATATGTTGATACAGGCCTATGACCTCTTAAATGATGACCCTGCCATATTGTCTATAGTGAGGCAGGTTTTCAAGTATATACTGGTAGATGAATTTCAGGATATAAATAGGGTTCAATTTGAACTGATAAGACTGATAGCAGGCCAGGAAAAAAATATTTTTGTGGTTGGTGATGAAGACCAGAGTATATATGGTTTCAGGGGGCCAGACCAGATTTTTATGTTGGAGTTTGACCAGTATTTTCCTGGGGGCCAGCATATTTTATTGGATACAAACTACAGGTCTAGCAAGGACATAGTGGACCTGTCTCTTGGCCTTATAAAAAAGAATAAAAAGAGGCATCCTAAGGACCTAAGGGCCTTTAACAAGGAAGCATCCAAGATAGTTTACATATATCCCAAGGATACTGATGATGAGGCTAGGCTGGTAGCCCAACAGATATATGATAGGGTGGGATCAAAGGATGGTCCTGACTATGGAGATTTTGCAGTCATATATAGGACCAACAGGCAGGCGAGGGCCTTTGTTGATGCATTTATGGACAAGAGAATACCCTTTATCTTGAAGGATGCTCCCAAGACCATATATGACCACTGGGTCAGCCTGGATATTATAGCCTACCTGAGGATAGCTATGGATATAGGGTCCGGTGGAGATTGGGCTAGGGTTATAAACAAGCCTTTTAGGTATATCTCCAAAAAATCCATCATCAAGGCAGAGGCTTCTATGGACTTTTTGGACAGCCTCTTGAAGAATGAGGATATAAAGGATTTTCAGAAGAAAAATTTAGAAGACCCTATATATTGACCTGAATTATGTGAGGGATTAAGTCCCCAGTACGGTATATCCTACATTAGGACAACACTTGACTATGACAGGTATATATTAGAGTATTGTCATGAACGAAAGATAAAGTCCCAACAGATAGTAGAAATACTGGATGAGTTAGAAACAGCAGCCGGTCCCTACAAGACTATCTTGGATTTTTTAAAACATATAGACCAGGTAAGGGAAGAGGTCAAGAAGAGTGCTGACAAGACTGGAGGTTCAAGTTTGGCAACAAGTGCAGACAAGGGGGTAGTCCTTCCCACCATGCATAGTTCCAAGGGCTTGGAGTTTGATTCTGTCTACATAGTAGGAGTCAATGAGGGCCTAGTACCCTACCAGGTCAGTGAGGAGTCAAAACTCGATATTGAAGAAGAGAGAAGGCTTTTGTATGTAGCTATCACCAGGGCCAAGAAGACCTTGTAGTATCAAGCCCTCTTAAACGATTTGGAAAGAAGATTGGACCATCCCCATTTTTAAAAGATTATAGGAAAAAGGTAGTAAAGAGTCTATATAGACTCAATTACTACCTTTTTGATTTTCTATAACCGGCTGCAATAGCATCATCCTCATTATCAAAGTAGACTGCATTTTTATCACTTACGGAATCATAGCCCTTAGACCCTCTTAGGTGGTATACCTTGCTTTTTTTGTTGGCCTTGATATACTTTTTGAGAATCCCTGGTCAGACTCCTTGGACTTAGTTTTATCAGTCAATTTATCTTTGTTTTATAGATTTGTTTTCACTTGGATAGTAGGTCTTTTTAGCATCCTTTCCAGTTAAATTTTTATTGGAGTCTTTTATGCTTTTTACCACCATTTAGAGGCCTGGTATCTATAGAGTCTGGATGGGTCTGGTTGAAGGCCTTTAGTTTGTCTTCATCCCAAAGTCCCACTGAATTTTCTTGGGCCTGGTGTTGTAACCTGGCAAAAAGCTGACTATATCTCGTATCTGGCTGGTAGCTATAGGAGTAGGCATAACCATTTATGATAAGTTGGGCATTGTACATATACTTGCTGATCTCTTCCTGGCTGGGATTGTCACTAGAAGGTTTTTCTAGCCAAAACATACCTCAAGAGACGAAACTGTACTTGTCAGTATCGGATAGGTCCTTTTGCAGGTAGACGGTCCTGTCTTTGAGTTGCTTTTTAGTATAGTCGCTGGCTTCTTTGCCATAGAATTGGACTGGCTTACTGGGATGGACAGTCTCAGGTGTATCAACACCAATCATCCTAAGTTTGTATTTTTTACCACTTACCATTACATGAATGGTATCACCATCGATAACCCTGACTACACTAGCCCTTTCAAAAACTTGAGTCACTAGAGTTCCCACAAGCAACAAGGGAAACTAGCAAAAAGACGGATAAGCATATGCAGCTTAATTTAATAATCCCATTTTAATATCGTCAAACATCTCTCTATCTCCTTACTTATTGGACCTATCAAATAAAATGTCTGACTATATTATAACATATATTATTCTTATAAAACTATATGCCCCTTTCAGCCATTATGATTTCTATTTCATCTTCATTGATACCAACCATAGCTTCTCCAAGATTTTCAGATACCTGGGCTATTATTTCAGGCTTGTCGTAGTTCTGAACGGCCTTAACAATAGCCTTGGCCCTCTGTTCTGGGTTACCAGATTTGAATATACCAGAACCTACAAATACACCTTCAGCACCTAGTTGTCTCATTAGGGCAGCGTCTGCAGGAGTAGCAACTCCGCCGGCAGAGAAATTTACAACTGGCAGTTTGCCATTGTCGTGGACATACTTGATTAGGTCGTATGGTACCCTAAATTCTTTGGCCTTTTCATATAATTCATCTTCAGCTAGGGCAGTCACCATTCTGATTTCTCCCTGGATCTGTCTCATGTGAGATACTGCCTGAACAACATCACCAGTACCAGCTTCACCCTTAGTCCTGATCATGGCAGCACCCTCCTGTATTCTTCTTAGGGCTTCACCAAGGTCTCTGGCACCACAAACGAATGGGGCATCGAACTTAGTCTTGTCAACATGGTGGATATTGTCAGCAGGTGATAGAACTTCACTTTCATCTATATAGTCAATACCTATAGCCTCAAGTATCTGGGCTTCTACAAAGTGACCTATCCTACACTTAGCCATTACAGGTATGGATACGGCATCCATAATTTCCTTAATCATGGCTGGGTCACTCATCCTGATACACCTCCGGCTACCCTTATATCCGCTAGTATTCTTTCAAGGGCCATAACGGAAACAGCACCGGCTGCTTCGAGCTATTTTTTTGCCTGCTCCGGCTAGTAACATCCATAATTACCCCCACCAATAAATTGTTTTGTAACATCTTCCTTTTCATAATATTTGTATCTCCCTTTCATATTGTTACGATACACTTACTAAATTTTTCTAAATATTGCTATCGTTTATGCTAATAGTATAGAATAGAAGTGGTAGGTGAAAAGAACCAATTTAAATATAGGACCAGAGAGTGAACTGCACCTCCAAAAATTGAATTTTTAGGTCCAACTTTTTGGGGTCATTTAAAGTTAGAATTTCAAGTAAGTCTTTTGTTATAGGGAGGAATAGGAAGTATGAAAAATATGAGCTGGTATATAAGGATGTTAAAGATAAGATTATATCCGGCCTATATCCTGAAAATACCAGGTTGCCAAGCAAGAGGGACATGGCCCATATGATGTGTGTCAGCATTAATACGGTGGAGATTGCCTATGGCCAGTTGGAGGATGAGGCCTATATTGAGTCCATAGAAAGAAGAGGCTACTTTGTTACCAAGCGTGACTATATGAAAAAATACATGGGTACAATTTCTAGACCAAAAGCTGGGAAAAAGACTTATAGATATGACTTTTCATATGGGGGAGTCGACGACAAGTTTCCCTTTGGTGTATGGAAAAAAATTTCCAGACAGGCTATTGATGATTTAGGCAGGGACCTTTTAAAGAGGGTAGACCCCATGGGGGATATGAGCCTGAGACAATCTATAGCGACCTATCTCAAGACCTACAGGGGGATAGATACCAGTATGGATAATATCTTAATTTCTGCCAGTACAGAACACCTATTTCAAATTCTCTTTTGTATACTTGGTGAGGACAAGGTATATGGGATAGAAGACCCTGGTTTTGAAAGGTGGGGCCAGCTTTTTAAAACCAATAATATAAGCTTTAAAGCCCTGCCCCTGGATGGCAAGGGTATTAAGGTACAAGCCCTGAGGGAGTCTGGGGTTGACATCCTATGTACAACACCTGCCCACCAGTTTCCAACCGGTCAGATAATGCCAACTGCCAGGAGGCTTGATATATTAGACTGGGCTAGGCATGAGACCAGGTGGCTTATAGAAGATGACTATGATGGTGAATTTAGGTATAGGGGTAAGCCACTTCCAGCCATGAAGAGCATGGATGATATGGATAGGGTTATCTTTATGGGGTCATTTTCCAATACGGTCAGTCCTGCTATGAGGATAAGCTATATGGTAATGCCCGATAAACTGGTTGACATTTACCATAAAAGAGTTTCATATGCAGCCTGTCCGGTACCTGTCTTGACCCAGAGAAGTCTGGATATTTTATCTGTGATGGTTACTTGTAAGGCACATAAACAGGATGAGGAAAATCTACAAGAGAAGCTTGACCTTATCAAACTCCTTCTTGCCAATTATGAATTTCTAGAAGTTGAAGGGGGAGATACGGGACTCCACCTGGTCATTAGCTGGGACAAGAAATCATGTGGTATGACAGGTGATAGGTTGGTAGACCTGGCAGACAAGAAGCTTTATAAGGCTGACCAGCCTATCGAAGTACTATATAGGCCAGCCACCTAGGGAGGGACTAGTCTTAGGTTTTGGGTCTATGACTTAGGAAGATCTTGAGGAAGGCTTGACAAAACTATTGGGCTCTTTTTATGGATATAAAATTACTTGAAAAATAGGAGCTCAAGTTTTATAATTTAATTAGAAGATATGTACAATTTATTAAGTAGCTTTAAAGAAAAATATTAGATAAATAGGAGGCGTAGATATGGCAGTAGTAGAGTTAACAGTTTGTCCTCTAGGACTGGAACAACAAGTGCAAGTTCATATGTGGCAGGTGCACAGAAGATATTAAGCGACCAGGATAAGGTTAAGTATTTACTAAACCCAATGGGAACTGTAATGGAAGGCGACATTGATGAAATATTTGCCTTGATCAGAAAGATTCAGGAGGATGTTTTTGACAAGGGAGTAGGAAGGGTATACTCTATTATAAAGGTTGACGATAGAAGGGACAAGCAGGCTAGTATGGAACAGAAGTTAAGCCGTTAAGGCCAAACTCTAGTCAAGCTTTTTAGTTCTGAAAAGGGTCGAATTTACTTAGACAGACAAGTTTATATTTTTTAGGGCAATTAGGCTTATATCCTAATTGCCTTTTTCGTGAATTACGAGGGCCAATCTTTAGATTTTATTTATTTTTTTGCTAGGTTTAATTTAAGCTTTTTATGGTAACATTTTTGTCTTGTACTCAAGATTTATCAGAGTACATTTAGGAGGAATAATGGAATTAATAGGATATATAGATGATATAGTTAAATCGAAACCTTTAAGGTTGGTTTTTAGCAATAAAATATGATAAAAATTATGACTACAAGAAGGTTAAAAATAAATATGGTGAGGGCTCAAGGAAAGAGACTTTTACCAGGTAGAGAAATTTACTGACAAGCAGGTCTTCCATGAAAATATAGAAGTGAAGACCTGGCCAAGAGTATTGGAGATATGATGGAAAGGTTCCGTCAGTTGACAGCTATCTCTGAAGAATATAATTTTGATGTCAGGATATCTAAGAAGGGCAAGGTTTTGCTCAAAGCATGCCCAAAAATGACCCTAAAGATAGACAAGAGCCATAATAAAAAGAAAAACTATATCCTTCAAGAGGATGGATATACCAGCCTTTGTAGACCTAGGAGTCTTTAACAAGGATGGCAAGATAATAAATTCAAAATACGATAAATACAAGCAGATAAATAGATTTATAGAGATAATAGATGATGAGATAAAGAACCTGGGAGATGAATATAGCCCTAGGTGGTGACAAGGTCTTGAGAATCCTTGACTTTGGCTGTGGTAAATCCTACACTTACATTTGTAGTTTACTATTACTTTGTAGAAATTAAGAAATGAATGTAGAAATTACAGGCCTGGACCCTCAAGGAGGATGTAATCGACAAGTGCAACAAGGTTGCCAGTAAGTATGGCTACGATAGGTTGAAGTTTGAGCTAGGTGATATAAACGGCTACAAGTTTGAAAACAATGTTGATATAGTAATCAGCCTTCATGCTTGTGATACGGCTACAGACTATGCCCTTTACAATGCCATCAATTGGAAGGCTAAAATGATATTTTCAGTTCCCATGTTGCCAGCATGAGGTCAATTTAACTATAAGGGCAGACAAGTTGTCATAATTACCAGGTATGGGCTGATCCAGGAGAAGCTGCCTTGATGACAGACAGCATAAGGGCCAATTTATTGGAGGCAATGGGTTACAAGACACAGTTAATAGAGTTCATAGACTTTGAACATTCTCCAAAAAATATATTGATTAGGGCAGTAAGGTCCAATATCAGCAAGGATAAAGAGAAAAATTAATAGATGAGATAGAGGTCTTGAGAGAAGAATTTTCCTTTGAACAGACCCTATACAATCTTTTAAAGAACAGGTTATAAGAATATATTTAAATAATGGGTGTTACATGAGTTTGGTATAGTATTACTTTGCTTGTTAATACTAGTTTTGGTGGCAACAACATGTCTAGCTTGGACAAGTATCTAGATTATAAAAAATAATAAGATGATGGAGGTCAAGGACCTCTATCCCATGCTGCATGATACAGTTAGTTTGGTCAAGGACAAGGGTCTATGAACAACTACCTGGCACATGAAGGTGCAACCATGATAATGGGTTCATCAGAGTCGAGTCACTCTACTAGGCAGCATCCCGACTATTATTTTAATACGGAAGGACTAAGAACAAGGCGATTACTATAGGTAGGGCTATACTCAATCACTCCAGCATGCCACAATACTGAAAGGTCACTGGATAATGATATGATAAAAAGGTAGTCCTACTATTGTCTATGCAGTGGTTTATGGAAAAAGAAGGCAACATCAGACCATTTTCTTACTAGGTTTTCCCCAGTCCAATTCTACAATTTCATGTCCAATCCAAAAGGTTAGTCTTAAAACTAAAAAAGACTATGCGAGGAGGATAGCTAGCCTGATGAAGGACCCGGGAGAGTTTAAGCCAGAAGCTATATACGCCAACCTTTATCTGCATGATGATCTTGGTCACAAGACCTTGAAACTACTTTTTAGTCCATATTATAAGGCTAGAAGGGTTATGGTTAGTATGAAGGACAAGGGTATAACATACAAGGCCCTTAGAAAACTTTATAACAAGGTTGACCAGTCCCATGATATAGCGGGTAAGATAGACTGGGCTAATGAAAAAAAGTATGCCAAAATAGAGGCTAAAAATAGGGTAGGCAAGAGGATCTACAAGTTGGGTGGCAGGAATGTTTATGTTGATAAGGGCTACTACAGGGAGTACATGAAGGGCAAGGATGAAGGCTTCAGGGGCTTCTATAGCTATGTTAAGTTGACAGATTCTAAAGAATATACTGACTTGAAGATATTTTTGGATACCTGCAAGGATATGGGTATAAAACCGACTATAGTCCTAATACCAGGTATGCCGGAGTTTTATGACTTCGCAGGTATAGGTGTCAAGGACAGGAAGGCTTTCGCCAAGAAGATAAGAGGCATATCAGACAAGTATAATACAAGGTTGATAGACCTGACAGCTAATGAAAACAAGAGATACTATCTGAGGGATATAATGCACTTAGGAACCCTGGGATGGGCAGACTTGAGTGAGAAAATTTACAAGATATATGAGAGGTAGATATTATGACAGATGAAGCAAAAAGTATATAAAGATTGCCATAGTTATGCCTCTGACAATGGTCATATGTATTTTAGTTTTACCTTTTACCTTTTAAAGAATTACCATTTATATAATGAGAGTTTTAGATAGTGGGGGATGAAGATGATGAACATAGTCAAAATGGTATACAATATGCTAATAGTGATAGGTTGGCAGTAGTCTGTGACGATGAAAAATTAAGCTATAAGGACCTGGATAGGTATTCGGATATTATAGGCAATTATATAAGTCAAAAATACGGAGAAAATACTCCGGTTGATATATATGGAAATAAGGATGTTATGATCATAGCTTGTATGATTGGGGCCTTGAAGTCAAAGAGGGCCTATGTGCCTATGGATGTCAGCTTTCCTGAGCAGAGGGTTTTAGATGTATTAGACAGTGTAGACCTAATATGGTATTTGACATGTCAGGAAAGAACTTCTTCCGAGACCAGGATGGTCAGGTTAAGGAGGCCTACAAGTCTGAAATAATAGATAAGAAAAATTTGATAAATTTAATAGAAGAAAACAAGGAGGGGCCTTTGGCAAGTCAAGTCCCTAGTGAAAATTGGGTAGATGGGGATGAAAATTCATATATCCTATTTACATCTGGGTCTACAGGTAAACCAAAGGGGGTCCAAATCAGTGCCTATAACCTGGATTCTTTTATGAGGTGGATGAGTCCTATATTGGGTTTGGATGGCGAGGCCAAGGTGGTAATGGACCAGCCAGCCTACTCATTTGACTTGAGGTGTCCCAGTTGTATCCAGGTCTGGCAAATGGAGCTACCCTATATTCCTTGTCCAAGGATGTAGTGGCAGACTTTAAGGTCTTATTTGACCATATGAGGAAGTCAGACATGGAAGTTTGGGTTTCTACACCATCTTTTGTAGGTATGTGTTTGGTAGACAAGGACTTTAACCAGGAAATGTTGCCTAAGTTAAGAAAAATGCTGTATATAGGTGAAGTATTACCAGTCGAGGTGGCTAGGAAGCTTAGGGAGAGGTTCCCAAAAGTTGACATAATCAATGGATATGGGCCGACTGAAGCTACAGTAGGTATAAGCCATGTGATAATAAATGATGACCATATAGGGTCAGGCAAGTCTCTACCAGTAGGCCTACCTATGGAAAACTGTAAGATAAAGATAGTTGACGAAGAAGGCAGGGAAGTAGAAGAAGGCCAAAAGGGAGAAATAGTAATAATAGGACCATCTGTATCCAAGGGTTACTTTAAGAACGAAGAGAAGACCAAGGAGGTATTTTACCTTGAGTCTACAGATCCTGGCCTAGAAAGTGGGTCTCCTAAGGACTTGGCTCATTTAAGATTTAGGGCATACAAGACAGGTGACTTGGGCTTTATAGATGAAACAGGTAACATCAGGTATGCAGGTAGGAAGGACTTCCAGATTAAGCTAAATGGCTACAGGATAGAGATAGAAGATATAGAAAACAACCTTAGGAAGGTTGAAAATATAAGAAATGCAGTAGTCCTACCAGTCATATAAGAATGAAAAATGACATACCTGAAGGCAATAGTAGAGCTAGAGGGTTGAGAAATGACTTGTAACCTGAAAAAATGGTATAAGGATCAAGAAAGACTTGCACAAACTGGTACCAGAACATATGGTTCCTAGGAATATAGACATAATAGATAAAGTTGCTCTATGAATGCAATGGCAAGATAGATAGAAAAATTAGCACAGAATTGTAAGTAGGAGGACGATGCATATTTCACAATATGAGAGTTACCTCTATATGTATATACTGCTTTTGACTATGACACCAACATAGGTCTGGGACTAGCCGGTAAGAGGATTAAGTACTATGGTATGGTTGCAACTGGCCCATATGGTATACCTGATGATAGGCCTGGATACTGCAATTTAAGTTCTACTTCCCATGGTTTTATAGTTTGGGAACTGGCCTGTATATACCTCTCTCGAATGTGGTCTAGGAAGAAGGAAAACAAAGTGGACCTGAGCTATTTCTTGTGGCAACAATGATTGCTTATAATGAAATATAGGTACGGCCATTGAGTTGCCAATGGGGTTTTAGGTTTTATAGGGTATATCATACCTTAGTTTTGAGGACTATACGGATAATAGTTGGAGATATATATGATGGGGCTATCAAGGAATTAGATTCTTGGATATGGTTTACTTCATCCTCTTCTTCCCAAGTTTGAGCTCCGGTCCTGTATAGACGGAGTCGGAGATTGAAGGGAGATTAACCAGTCAATGCTAAGGGAGAATATGTTAGCAACTATTTGTTACCCAGCATTAAAAGGTCTTTTTAGGGATAGTGTAGCGTGGGTTGCCATTATGACCTTATACACCTTTACTGGGTCAGCAGGATTAGTCGGACAGAGTCAATTGTACCTATAGTCCTATATATGTATGCCTCTACGCTTTATTTGTTTTGATTTTGCGGGTTAGAAGTTTGATGGCAGTTGGTATCAGTTATATATTTGAGTGTTCATGCACCAGACAACTTCAACAAGCCTTTCTTATCAAAAGGATGAAAGGAATTCTGGACCAGGTAGCATATGTTTGTCCAGGTGGTTTGGAGACTATATCTTCTCCAGGTATGTCCCAAATGCTATGAGGAATAAAAGTTTGAAAAGAGCAACAGCATCCCATGTCGCTCAGATGATAACCATGACTGTAATGATTTTGGCATGGTCTTACTTGGTATTATATAGCCTATGGTGTCTACCAGGGCTTGATGCTGGTCTTAACTGACGAGTTTACCAAAAATCTAAAATATATAAAAAGTACAAGCAGGAAAAGTGGTTCCAGAGGTTACAGATAGCTAACATTTAATATAGTATGTTTTGGTATGTTGATATTCTCAGGCTTTCCTAAATTATTATGTCAAGTAAGGTGATTTTTAAGGATTGACACCTAAGACACTTCTTTATTTAACCTTTTAAAAAGACTTATTCAATGATTATCTATTAATAAAAAGTTAAGGTTAGGAGTATAATGAATATATACTGACAATTATTTTATAGCATAGGTAGTGATTTGATATCTAATATGGAGTAAAATGGATATAAGAGAAAGTGTAATGAAATATTTGAAGAGGTTTTTGGGCAGTGATGAAATAGAGAACCAGGACTTGGATATGTTTGAAAATGAGATGTTGATTCACTTGCAATAATAGAAGTATTATTGGGAATAGAAGACAAGTTAAACCTATCTTTACAGCCAACAGATTTGGAAAAGAAAGGATATGGCCACAGTAAATAACCTGGTCGACTTCCTAAAAGATAGATATAAATTATTTAGTTATAGGCAGGTTCATGTTAAAGACATGGGCCCTGTTTTATCTATAATAAGGCATTATTTTTCAATCTAGTAACAGTAAAGGTAAAAGTTACAATTTAGTAAATTTACTTGTTTAGTAATGTGTTAATATATAAAAGAGTATATTATGTAAAAGTATATAATCTAATGTTAAAATATATACTATGGATTAAGAACATTCTAAGTATGAAAAGGAAACAATCATGTCTAGAGTTGAGAGAAAAAGATTAGAAAAAGAAGCTATAAAGAAAACTAGACTTTTTAAATCCAAAGATAAGGAAGCACAAAAGATAGACGGGGTTTTGGAATCTGATATCTACAAAACTAGCTCAAGACTTGATGCCGCTAGGGATGAAAAAAGTTGATGACATAGATTTTGTAACAAAAGATAGAAGATAGGGTTTATAGCAAGGAAAACCAGAATGCAGACCCTATAATGAAGGGGCTTTGGGAAACAAACAGAGGGACAATGATGATATTAAGATGATGTCGAAGATGTCCATGAAGACTGCTGATAAAATAGTCTCAGTTGAAGATGAAGAAATGAGACTAAAGAGGAGGAGGGCCTACCTGGATAAACAAGGTCATGTCGACTCAGGTGAAATATCTCCAAATTACCGTTGATGATATCAGGACAGAAGAAGATATAAATCTAGGCTTATATGACAGGTCTTCTGAAAAGGAAATTAAGGATATTGAGCATAATTTAGAGTCTGATATCAATATAAATGAGGTCAAGCATATAGATATAGAAAGGGCTCCATTTGAAGATGTCGTTAAAAGGTAGCTGAATCAAGGATTGCTGCTGATCAGGCATGAGGAACAGAAAGAAGAAGAGAAAATCTCAAAAACAAGAGCAGATAAAGAAGGAAAGTACTGAAAAGGAATTGCGTGAAAGAGAGAAGTTGAAGACTCAGCAATTGAATTTGGATATGGGAGATGAAGAACCCAAACCTGAAATATCGAGTAAGAAGAAAGGATGGTTCAAGAAAAGATGAGTGAAAAGATAAGGAAGGTATAGGGGCTTGAAGAAGCTAACAAGACTCAAGATACAAGCACACAAGAAAATAAACCTAACAAAGACAAGTCAGAAGAGTAAAAGGCCCAGGAAGTCAAAGAAGAACCTAGCAGACGCTGTAATGACAGAGAAAAATTGAAAGTGTAGAGAATAATGAAGAACCCAAGAAGGGTGGCTTTCAAGAGAGTCTTAAAGAAATTATGTATATTCTTAATAGCAATTATAGCCCTTGTTTACATAGCAGGTTGTATAGTATTCAAGGATAGGTATTTTGTAAATACCAACATAAATGGTATCAAGGCAGACCTAAAGACTCCTGGCGATATAGACAAGTTGGCTAGCGACAAGGCGGCTAACTATAAGCTGAATATCAGTGGTAGAAACGACGTCAAGGACTCAATAAATGGAACAGATGTAGATATAGCCTATGTCAGGGACGGCAGTGCTGCCAAGATAAAGGAAGACCAAGGTTTCCTGGCATGGCCACTAGCATTTCTTGATAAGACAAATATAGATGGAAAGTTAAATGTAAAGTATGATGAAGCCAAGCTAAACGATGTAGTCAAGAAGCTTAACATATTTGACAAGAAGTATATCAAGGCTCCGGTAAGTGCCTTCCCTAGGTTTGATGAGAAAAAGGGCGACTATGTAGTTGACAAGGGAGACCTTGGCAGTACACCAATAGAAGTTTCTGTTAAGAATTTTATAGCGACTTCTCTTAAGTCGGAGGCTACAGAGGTAGAATACCCGGCATCTGCCTATAAGAGCCAGAAGAACAAGGCCAATGACAAGAGGATAGAAAAGGCCATTGCCCAGTTGAAGGAATACGACAATGTAAAGGTAGTATATGACTTTGAAAAAGAAAAGTATGTGGCTTCTACTAAGGATGTCAGCACTATGTTTGATGTAGCTTCTGAAGAAGACTATAAGGTGGAGTTAAGCAAGGACAAGGTAAGAGAATTCGTAAGGAACTTAAGCAGGAAATATTCTACATATGGAGATGCTAGGGAAATTCCATCAGCATCTACAGGTGGCCAGTTAAAGGTCACAGGTGGTATATATGGTTGGTTGATTGATAGGGAAAAGGAAACTGACTACCTGTATGACCTTGTAAAGGCGAAGAAGAGTGAAAATGATAGGAAGCCTATATATGCTCAAACAGCCATAACAAGAGAAAATCAGGACTTGGGTAATGAGTTTATAGAGATTGACCTTACAAAGCAGCATATGTGGTTTGTTAGAGATGGCAAGGTTTTAGTAGACACCCCTATAGTATCAGGAAATCCAAACCGTGGAGATGCTACACCTCCAGGTATATATCCTCTAAATTACAAGACGAGACATGCTACCTTAAGAGGACCAGGATATGCATCACCAGTTTCATACTGGATGCCTTTCAATGGTGATATAGGTATACATGATGCCAGTTGGCAGCCGGTATATGGTGGAAGCAGGTACCTATATGCAGGTTCACATGGATGTATAAATACACCTTATAGTAAGGTGGCTCAGTTCTATGCACTTTCCAAGAAGGGAATGCCAGTAGTAGTACATTATTAGGATTAAGAGGTATCTACAATCAATATATTGATTGTAGGTGCTTATTTTTGTCTTGAAAGGGTATAGATAAAACCATAAGTATTTAAGAAAGGGAAAATATTTAATGACTAGTTATGTTGAGTTAAATAATGAAGTCATTGTGAGAGATATAGAGGCAGTACCAACTCCACAAGGACAAGGGAGGCCTTAGGACCCATACCTAAGGGATTCTATAGATGGTAGGTCTATGAAGTTTGAATCTATATCAGACAAGATTAAGTATCTTGTAGATAATAATTACTATGAAAAAGAGATAATTGACAAGTACAGTATGGACTTTATAGGGGACTTACACGAGTATATAAAGAGTTTTGGTTTTAGTTTTCAGTCATATATGAGTGCCAGCAAGTTTTATGAAAACTATGCCCTAAAGTCAGATGACGGGGAGTACATACTAGAAGACTATAATGATAAGATTTTGATATGTTCACTAGCTATAGCAAATGGTGACACAGAAGTAGCAAAGAAGGTAGCCAAGAGGCTGATTAGACAGGAATTCCAGCCAGCTACACCAACCTTCCTGAATTTAGGTAGGAAGAGGGCTGGTGAGTTAGTGAGCTGTTTTTGCTTACAGTAGAAGATTCATGCGAAGGGATTAGCTATGCAGTAGCTTCTGCCAACCACCTATCAAAAATAGGGGGAGGAGTAGCCCTAAATTTGACTAGACTAAGGGCCAGGGCAGAATCTATAAAGGGAATAGAAGGTGCCAGTGGGGGTGTAGTTGGTGTTGCCAAAATGTTGGAACAGAGTTTCAGCTACTTCAACCAGATGGGGGCTAGACAGGGGGCAGGTGCAGTTTACCTAAATGTCCTACACGCAGACTTTGATGCCCTTATGGATACCAAGAAGATAAATGCAGATGAGAGGGTCAGACTTGCTACCCTTTCAATAGGGGCCATTATACCGGATGTATTTATGAGGCTGGCTGAAAAAGAACGAGACAGGTTATGCCTTTACCCACACTCAATTTATAAGAAGTATGGCCTTCATTTAGATGACCTAAATATGGAGGAATGGTATGATAAGTTGGTAGCTGATCCGGATATCAGGAAGAAAGAAATTAACCCAAGACAGTACCTGACTAGGATAGCAGCTACACAGATGGAGTCCGGCTATCCATATATAGTATATATAGACACAGCCAATAGGGACCATACCCTAAAAGACCTGGGTATGATTAGGATGTCCAATCTTTGTTGTGAGATCTTCCAGTACCAAGAGCCTTCCCAGATTGAGTCCTATGGGTCAAGTGCCAGCCAGTGGGGCCAGGATGTATCTTGTAACCTGGGTTCCTTGAACATAGTCAACCTAATGGAAAGTAGGAAGTTGACAAGGCCATAGACACTGCAGTAAGGTTCCTGACAGATGTGAGTGATAGGACAGATATCCACCAGGTACCTACTATAAAGATGGGTAATGACAAGAGTCATTCAATAGGGCTTGGTGCCATGAACCTACATGGTTATTTGATGAAAAATAATATAATGTATGCAACAGATGAGGCAGTAGAATTTGCTGATGTATTTTTTGCCATGATGAGGTATTATGCCATCAAGACTTCTATGGAGATAGCAAGGGAGAGAAAGGAAACCTTTGAAGGCTTTGAAAAGTCAGAGTATGCCAAGGGAAGAGCCAGTGATGTCCTGGGTAAATACTATGAAGTAGACTTTAGGCCAAAGTCTGACAAGGTTAAAAAACTATTTGAGGGTATTTATGTGCCTGACAAGAATGATTGAGCCAAATTGCTTGACGAGGTCAAGGAGGTCGGAATTTACAATGCCTACTGATGGCTATAGCACCCACACAGAGTATCAGTTATGTACAAAATTCTACGTCTTCTATTATGCCTATAACAGAGCAGATAGAGGTGAGGATTTACGGTGACTCGACTACCATTTACCCAATGCCTTTCTTGACTAATGAAAATATGCTTTTCTACAGGTCAGCCTACAATACAGACATGTTCAAGGTTATAGATGTAGTGGCAGCTGCCCAGGGACACGTAGACCAGGGAATTTCAACTACACTCTTTGTAACAGATGATAGGACTACTAGAGATATAGCCAGGTATTATATATATGCATATAAGAAGGGCTTGAAGAGCCTTTATTACACAAGGACTAAGATGTTGAGAGAGTTAAATAATGAATGCCTATCATGTTCGGTTTAGGTAGAGGTTTTATTTTAGACGGGGGAAATTATGACTAAGGAAAAATATGTAGATGTTTTTAATACAGTCCACAAGGCTGTTAATTGGGATACGGAAGATGACGATTTTACCCAAGCCTTTTGGGATGAAAATGTAAAACAATTTTGGTTGCCTGAAGAAGTACCAATTTCTAAGGATATACCTAGTTGGTCCCAGCTAAGTGAGAGTGAGAGGGTCCTTTATAAGAGGGTTCTAGCAGGGCTTACACTACTGGACACAAAGCAGGGTAATGATGGTATACCTTCAATGATGGAATTGACAGAGAACTTCCAGAGGAAGGCCGTCCTATCCTTTATGGGGACCATGGAAGAGATTCATGCAAAGAGTTATTCAAGTATCTTTACTACACTCCTATCAAAGCAGGAGATAAATGACCTATTCGTCTGGATAGAGGAGGAACCTCTTCTACAGAACAAGGCCAAGTTAGTATTGAGACAGTATAAGAATACCCACACACCGAAGGGCCTATATATGTCAATGGCCACTAGTGTATTCTTAGAATCCTTCTTGTTCTATAGCGGGTTTTTCTATCCTCTTTTCCTAGCAGGCCAGGGAAAGATGATATCAAGTGGCGAAATTATATCCCTGATATTGAGGGATGAGTCCCTACATGGCAAGTATATTGGTCTTTTGGCCCAGGAAAAGTTCAATGAATTCCACTATGATGACAAGAATGAATTGAAGGAGAAGGTGTATTCCCTACTTAAGGAATTGATGGAAAATGAAGAAAAGTATACAAGACTTCTATATGAGGGGTCTGGTCTAGAAGATCAGGTTATCAATTTCTTGAAGTACAATGCCAATACAGCCCTTACAAATATGGGATTTGAAGAATTTTACAAGGTAGAGCCTGTAAATGCCATAGTCCTTAATGGCTTAAGTACAGAGACAAAGACACACGACTTTTTCTCAACTAAGGGTAATGGCTACCAGAAGGGCATATATGAAGAACTAACAGATGAAGATTTTATATTTTTAGGATGGCTTATGCTATCCTTTTTATAATTATAAATAGTTGAAAAATATTTATGAGGCAGTAATATATAAATCTGCATGGGTATATACTTTTCTTGACTAAGATAAAAATATAGTAGTATAATTTATAGTAATATTATTTAGGAGGGAAAGGTATATCAACTATAGATTTAATCGTTTTAGGAATGATTAAAGAAAAAGAACAAAGCGCTTATGATTTACAAAAATGTAGAACATAGAAATATTTCTAAGTGGGTAAAGGTAAGTACACCCATCAATTTATAAGAAAGTAGTTCATTTGGAAGAAAAAGGATATATAAAGGCAATATATTAAAAGAGGGAAATATGCCTCAAAAATCTATATATCATATTACAGATAAAGGAGATAAGTATTTCTTTGAGCTTATGAAGAAATCGTCAATGCAAATAGTAAATGTATTTTTAGATTTTAATGCGGTTGTTACCAATTTAGAAATGGTATCCAAATTGGAAACAAAAAGAGTTGATAGAAAGTATTGATTATCAAATATATCAATTTCAAAAATGCAATAACACAGTTGGAAAAACACAGAGTAGATATTCCGCTCACAAGAAAAAACTATTATAAAACAACAAGTATTGTTGTCAGAAGCACTGAATAAATGGATTAAAGACTTTTAGTAAATTGTATTTAGAGGAATAATAAAAATGATAAATAGCAAAGAAGATAAAGATATACTAAAAAGAAATTAGAGAGATAACAAAAATAAGGAAAAATGGGAAGATATTATGAGATAGTGTAGCATTTTTCTTGAATGAGAATTCTTCTATTGTAGTAAAAATCAAAAATATTATGGCTTCTTGGAGAAATGAGGGTTAAATTATCCAAATAAAGTAAGAATATACATTGAAGATATTGTTAGTTATCTAGAAGATAAACATCCTAAATTACGAGAACGAGCAGTTAACGCATTAGGTAGAATAGGCAGGGCAGATAAGAATTTGATTATTCCATATTTAGATAAAAATAATGAAAATGAGAAAAGATGATATAGGTGATGTTAGCTTGCACTTTTGTTTGGAGCTTGTGAAAAATATTGCAACTAATGCTCCAGAATTATTCTGTGAAGAAATGAATATGTTTTATGAAATGATACAAGATAAATATGTCAGAGTGAGGATAGAAGCACCTGAAATATTTCGAGTAGTAGGAAAAGAAAACCTGAATATGTAAAACCATACTTGAAAAATTGCAATGGATTGCAGAAAATGAGTAGTCATCCTGTTGTTCGTATTCACAGTAGTGGTGCAGTTCGTATAACTAAAAAGCATTGGAGGAAATAAATAATGCCACAGATAACTAAGGAGGTAAATATATTTTCGGATGGTCAAAGATTAGTAAAATGGAGAATTAACCTTTCCAAGAATGGCAGTAGAAGAATATAAACTAAAAGAAGAACAGTATGTTTATATTGTTTCGGGAAGTAAGCAAACAGGAGGGTTTTGTGATGACTGAGACTTTACTTTCTCATTCAACACTTAAAAATATTTTTGAAAAATAATCCGAGTTTAGCTGAAAGATATTTGGGTGAAGGTGAGTTGATTGTTTACAAAGGAAGAAAATATGGATGGCTTTTCACTAAACGAAGATACGGTCCATCTTTCAGATAATTTGATGAAGATTTTAGATATAAAACAGGAGATAAACTATTAGCTATTCGTAGCAGTAATATTGCCTTTACAATGGGTAAAAAGGGTGAATTGATAGATAGAGCGAACGGCTATAAAGGAATAATTGAAGAATATTGAGGAGAATTTGCAATAGGATTAAAGTAATATAAAATAAAATAATGAAAAAGGAAGAGATTGTAATTAAAGATAAACTAAAAAGTTAAGATTATCAGCGATTGGAAAAATATATTTCAATCGTTTTGAAAAATTAATAAAAACTTAAGATTTGTATAGACTTTATATTTAGTTTTTAGCTATACTGTTAGTATAAAGAAACAGACTTTAATATAAAAATACTTAGGAAAAGGAGGACTACAAATGAAGATAGTAATTTTTGACTGCAAAATTTGGTATGGGTCATATGTCAGCATCTAAATCTATAATGCAAGATATACAAGCATATTATAAGAATGATGATATAGAGATAATAGACTTTTTATGAATACGCCTTGCCTCATCTATCTGGATATATGTACAAGTCCTTTGACCTATTATTAAAGTACGCAAAAGGAATTTACAGTTTCTATTATTCAATCAATGATAAGAAGGTGACAGGTGTTGATCTCCTAACTAGGGTATTTGCCAGTGCCTGTAAAAATGGTGGATGAGATGGGACCAGACTTGGTAATATCTACCTTCCCAATGATTTCTAGGGGTGTGGGTTACTATAGGGAAAAATATGAATCTGACCTAGCATTGATTACATGCATTACAGATGTAAGTAGCCACTATGAGTGGTTGGTTGATGGAACTGACCAGTATTTGGTTGCCTGTCCGGATGTAAAGTATGAAATGATTCACAAGGGTATTGACCCTGATAAGATAGTAGTTTATGGTATTCCTGTTGCAGAAAAGTTTAAAAATAGACAAGAAAGCAAGAAGGCAGGTCGTTTGATCAGTGATAATATAATAGGTATGCCTGAGCTTAAGAAGGGCAAGGAAATCCTAATAATGGGTGGTGGCCTGGGTATATTACCTAAGAGCCAGGCCTTCTATGAGGACTTAAATTCAGCCCCTGGGATTCATACTACAATAGTTGCTGGTAACAATAAGGAAATATACAAGAACCTACACGGCAAGTATGAAAACATTACAGTATTAGGTTTTACAGACCAGGTAGACAGCTTGATGGAAAGGGCAGACTGCATAGTGACAAAGCTGGTGGAATAACTGTATTTGAAGCCATATGCTCAAATACACCTATAATTTCATTTGCCCCAACCCTACCTAATGAACAAAGAAATGTGGAATTTATAGAGGATAATAATTTCGGTATTCTTCTGACTGAGAACCCAGATGCAAGTGTTAAGACCATAGTTGACCTGGTAGTGATGACAGGGCCCTAGAGGGTATGCGTTCAAGTATGGCAAGCTTTGTAGCCAAGTTGAACAGGGCCTACTTCAAGAGTACAGCTATGCAGGTAGGCATAATTACAGCCCTAGGAATCTACCACGATTCAAGGAAGATATATTCTATTAATAGGAATAAAAGGGTCGTTACCAGTAGGCTAATTTATAGTGAGTAATTAATCGCAAATTGTAATTAATCTTTAATATAAATATAGTATTAAAAGTTGCCTTTGCGGGCAACTTTTAGTCTATGTAAGGAGATGGAATAAATATGTATATTTTATATTTGTTTTTTAATAGTAGTCTTGGTATTTGTGGTTCATTCTATCCTGCCCTACCTACTATAATAAAATTTTTAATAAGGAGGTCGTTAGGACTACAGGTCAAAATAATAAAAATAATGTTGACCTTGATGATGGGCCTGATGATAGATATATACATGACTTGTTGGAAGTCTTGGACCAAAATCAAGTCAAGGCCACATTTTTTATGGTGGCAGAAAATGCCCAAAAAAACAGACAGATTGTAGACAAGATACTAGGAGGTGGCCACAAGGTCGGTCTCCACTCTGGCAGCATAAAAATGCCATGCTTTTACTCTATATTCATATACTAAAAGGGATTTTGAAAAATAGCTTTAGGATTATGAAGGGTTTGAGCCTAGAAGAGATGCTTTATAGACCACCTTGGGGGCATACAAATATATTCTCTAACCATTTCGTAAAAAGGTATGGGATGAAGATGATATACTGGGATGTGATGGCAGAAGACTGGGAAGCCCAGGCAAGCCCAGAATCGATTAGGAAGAAATTGTTGGATAGGACTAGTCCAACTAGTATAATATGCCTGCATGATGCAGGGGAAAATTCTGGTGGAGCAGCTGGAGCACCTAAAAATACTATTGAAGGTCTAAAGCTAGCCATACCAGAATTGAAGGCCAAGGGGTATGAATTTATCCTACCCTAGGCCATGATAGGTTTTAGGAGGTAAAATGGAGGGTTTAAAGAATAAAAAAAGCCAGTTTATAGGCATAACAATAATGGTGGTCTTGATGGTCTTTACCATATCCCAGGTATTGAAGGGGGAGTCAGTTGACTCTATAATGAGGGCCCTTAGGTCAGTCAAGCCTATATATATCCTGGTAGGGATAGGAATGATGCTGGTATATGCTTCATTTGAGGGGATAAACATATGGTTAATTGTCAAGGGCCTTAAGCAAAAAACATCCATATTTAAGTGTATAGGCTATGGTTTTGTAGGTTTCTATTTTAGTTCCATAACTCCTTCTGCATCTGGGGGTCAACCTGCCCAGGTATATTTTATGAAGAAGGATGGCATTAGTGTGACTTCATCTTCATTGACCCTTATGTTGATTCTTTTTACCCACCAGCTGGTAGTAGTCATATATGCTCTTGTAGGAGTCTTACTAAATACTAATATAGGGGGGTCACAGTTAGCTAATACCCTTCTTTTAGCCTTTGGTTTTATAACAAATGCCCTGCTTTTAATAGGCATTATAATGCTCGTATACTGGCCAAAATTGGTCTTCAAGATATTGAACTTTTTCGGCCTCCTACTACACAGGACTAGGATAATAAAAAATAGGGAGAAAATAGAAAAGAAGATATCTAGCTCTGTTGAAGAATATGAGCGTGGGGCCATATATATGAGAAATAATCCAATCCTAATATTAAAGGTAACCCTACTAACTGTGGTCCAGATTAGCCTCTTATATGCAGTTCCATATGTAATATACAAGGGCTTTGGCCTTAGTGGTTATTCGGTCATGGACTTGATTTTGATGCAGGCCATATTGAATATAGCTGTATCGTCCTTACCACTCCCAGGTGGGGTAGGGGCAAGTGAGTCCCTCTTCCTAGGTATGTTTGAGTGTTTTCATGGAAAAACTCCTTATACCTGGAATGTTGTTGACGAGGATATCAAACTTCTATTCAGTTTTTGGTAATTAGTGGTATAATATCATTAGTAATGTACTTATGGCCTAGCAAGAACCAGGTCGTAGAGGACATTTTAAATCTTACTGAAAAAGAAGGCAATATATGGATACACAACTCGATACAACAGAAACAAACACAAAGTTTAAATATTTCTAACCAGATAGTTCAGTTTTTAAATATACTAAATATGGGCAGGTATGAGTTGGAAGAGGCCATAGAGGCTGAAGCTGAGTCGAACCCGGTATTAGAGAGTAGATATAAAAAGATGATGGAATAGATTGGGAGGAATACTTTAAAAAGAAAAAGTTCAACTATGATTTTTGATAAAAATGAACTAGTATATGCAGATAGTTATGACTATGACTTTGAAAATATGACAAGTGATGAAGACAGTCTATATGATGAGTTACATGGTCAGATTAAAATAATGAATATAGATGATAGGAAGAGAAGGGCATGCTGACTACCTGGTAGATAGTCTGGATGAAGATGGCTATTTGAGGAAAAAGGAGTCTGATATAGCCGACAAGTTGGGGAGTAGATGTGACCTGGTTGAAGAATGTATAGGTCTTGTTCAAAACTCTGGAACCTGCTGGTATATGTGCGAGAAACCTACAGGAATGTATAATCCTCCAACTCCACAGTGAGGGGTATATACGATGATGCACTTGAAGACATTATAGTCAATAATATCAACCTAGTAGCCAATTCCAATACCAGGCAACTAGCATCAAAATACAAGAAAAAGCAGGAAGAAATCAGAGACTATCTTGAATTAATCAAGAGTCTAGAGCTCTAGACCTGCAGAAAAGTACTTTAAAAATGCCATAGTCTATGCCTATCCAGATGTAGTTCTTGAAGAAGATGAACTGGGTAATTTGGTGGTTAGACCCTATAACGAAAAGAGGTTAAAACTGAATATTAGTAACTACTATAGGGACTTATATATAACGACTGATGACCCAAGTGTTAAGGCCTATATAAGGAAAAAGTTATCTTCGGCCAAGAGAGTTATAAATGATGTTGAAGACAGAAAGTCTACAGTAATAGCAATAGCAGAGGCCATGGATTTGAAGTTCAATATAACTATTTTAAGTATGAGGGCCAGCTTGAGCCCATGACCCTTCAGAGGATTGCCGACATGGTAGGCTGTCATATCTCTACAGTTAGCAGGGGGTAATGATAGCATATCCTTACTATAAGGGCCTATACGAGATCAGGAGCTTTTTCAGGCGGGCTAGAAACTGAAGAGGGTAGCATGATCTCTATATCCGTAGTAAAGGATAAATTAAAAGACATAATAGAACATGAAAATAAGAAAAACCTCTTAGCGATAAGAAACTTGAAGATATGCTAAGGGCAGAAGGTTTTGAAATAGCTAGAAGAACCGTAGCAAAAATATAGGAAGAAATGGGTTACTTAAGTTCCTCAAAGCGAAAAGAAATCTAAAAAGATTAGGGGTGACCATTTTGGTATTTATTGTATCAAGATGGTTTTTATTATACTAAATTTTTGTTTTTAAATTTCATTTATTTTCGTCGTTGGATGCTAGAAAATTATAAAATTTATTGTATAATAAGTTTAGTAAAGAGATAAGCTATATTTTTGTCTTGAACAAACATTATTTAAATAAATAAGGAGTAGCAATGGATACCTACATGTCCTATCCTTTGATGGTCTATCGAGGGTGGATATAGATAAGATGAAAGAATTACCAGCCTTTGGAGAATTTTTTCAAGAGGCATCTGGTTGTATAAATGTAAAAACAATTTACCCAAGTTTAACATACCAGCCCATGCTACAATATCAACGGGTACATATCCAGCCAGGCATGGGGTAATCAATAATACGAGGGTCCAGCCATCAAGGTTGAGTCCTGACTGGTTCTGGTATGACAGGGATATAAAGGTTCCTACCTTCCAGTCCTATGCCAAGAAGGCGGGTTATGATATTTTATCCATATTTTGGCCGGTTACAGCAGGGTCTAAAGATATAAAATACAATATGCCTGAAATATTTGCCAACAGGAAGTGGCAGAGTCAGATATGGGTCTCTATGGTGAATGGGAGTCCATATTTCCAGTATGACCTAAACTCCAAGTTTGGCAAGTTGAGAAATGGGCACAAGGAGCCTGAGTTGGACAACTTCTCCCATGCATCATTTATGTATGCCCTAGACAGGTATCCAGCCCATATAAATATGGTCCACTATATAGACCTGGATTCTCAAAGACATGAGTATGGATATAATTCCAAGGAGGCCCATGAGGCCATGGTCAGGCTTGATAAGAGGTTGGGAGACCTGGTGGCCAAGCTAAAGGAAAAGGAAATTTACGAGGACTCTGTCATAGTTGTTTTGGGAGACCACAGCAGTATAGACGGCCACACAAACATATATCCAAACAAGGCCTTTGAAAGGGCAGGCCTACTCACAAAGACCCAGGACAACCTCGTTGCCAGCTACAAGGCAGTATGCAAGTCTGCTGACGGGGCCGCCTATATATATGCAGGTCAGGATATAAGCGATGATGATTTGATGAATGCTATAAGACCTCTTGTAGATGAGGGGGCCATAGAGGCAGTATATAACAGGGAAGAGGCTAGAGATATGGGGGCTGACCCATCTTGCAGATTTATGTTAGAGGCAGCTATTGGCTACTTCTTTAAGGATGAGGTGGAAGACCACCCATTGATAAAGGCCCTAGAGGCACCAAAGAGGTCCTCAAAGCTTTGTATAAATAACCACGGATACAATCCCTATAGCAAGGAAAACTATGAAACAGTATTTCTAGTAGCTGGTAAGGGAATAAAGAAGAATGTATTTTTAGAAGAGATGTCACTGACAGATGAAGGACCTACCCTAGCTGCCATACTTGGCCTAGAAATGAAGGATACTGATGGTAGGGCACTAGTGGAGATATTGGAGGTTTAATGTGTTAAGAATTTCAAAAAAAGAAAAATCGTGGATCCTATACGATTGGGCCAACTCGGCCTTTACATTGACAATGTTGACGACGATCCTACCTATATATTTTACAGCAATGGTAGGTCAGATAGGTCTGTCAAAGGAAATGGCGACCTCATATTGGGGTATACTAATGCAATTGCATCTTTAATTGTGGCTGTCCTATCGCCTTTTATGGGTGGGCTGGCAGACTACATGGGGGTAAAGAAGAAGTTCTTTACTATCTTCTCGATGATGGGTATTATTTTTTCAGGAATGATGGCCTTTTACCTTATGGCCAGTGGCAGCTACTTATGGCTACCTATATTATTTCCCTAATTGGTTTCTCCCTAAGTAACGTATTTTATGATTCCTTTTTGACTGATATAACTACAGAAGAGAGGATGGATATGATATCATCTCTGGGCTATGCATTTGGCTATATTGGTAGTACCATACCATTTATCATATGTATGGGTATAATCATGGCTGCACAGAAGTCAATAATTCCCTATATCAAGTATTACAGCCAGCAAGGTATCATTCTTTATAACTACTAATGTGGTGGTTGATATTTACTCTACCAATGCTAAAGAACGTAGAACAGATACATGGTAAAACCATATGAAAAGTACAGGTTAAAAGACTCTATAATGATGTTGAAAAAGAGTTTCAACAAGGTAAGAAGGAATAGGAAGGCCTTTTTATTCTTATGTGACTACTTTCTATATAGATGGTGTTGATACTATTATAAGGATGGCAGCGAGTTTTGGAACTACTGTAGGGATTAATTCATCTACCCTCCTGGTAATCCTGCTGGTTACCCAGTTTGTAGCCTTTCCTTTGCTATTATATACGGTAAGATTGGCCCAAATATTTAAGGGTAAAGCCATGCTGATAGCTGGTATAGGTGTTTATATAGTTATCTGTATATTTGCCCTTTTTCCTTAAGTCAGCAAGAGAGTTTTGGATCTTATCCATCCTGGTAGGTAGTTCACAGGGGAATCAGGCCTTGAGTAGGTCTTATTTCGCCAAGATGATACCAAAGGAAAATTCAAATGAATACTTTGGTTTCTATAATATATTTGGAAAAATTTGCAGCTATAATGGGACCGTTTTTGGTTGGTATAGTGACTCAGATTACAGGTGACGTTAGAAATGGTGTCTTGAGTTTGATCCCTAATATTTATAATAGGTGGGGTTTTACTCCCTAAAAAAATTAGTTAGTCTGCCTATATTTAAAAATGTCTATAAGGAGGGGTCTTTAATATGAAGATAGTAGATTATAAAAATATGCTAAATTTACACTTGAGAGGAAAAACCAGATATAGTATTGAAAAATGCCAGGCTTTATAATGGTCCAGACTGGAGAAGTCTTGGAAGCTGATATAGCTATCAAGGATCAGTATATAGTAGGTTTGGGCAACTATGAGGGTCTAAAAGAAGTAGATTGTAATGGCAAGTATGTGGCCCCAGGTTTTATAGATTCCCACCTCCACTTTGAATCTACACTGGCTAACCCTAGGGAATTGGTCCATTATGCCTCACTGAGTGGAACCACAACCTTTATAGCAGACCCACATGAGGCTGCAAATGTGGCAGGTATCAAGGGAATAGACTATATACTTGACCAGACAGAGGATGCCAGTGGAGATGTATATATTATGGCACCTTCCTGTGTGCCTTGTAAGGATGGGGAAGATACAGGTTGTCTGATGGAGGCTAAAGACCTTAGGTACCTCCTTGACAAGCCCAGGATTTTAGGTCTGGGAGAGGTTATGGATGAGAGGGCGGTTATAGGCCTTGAGTCTAGGATGATGGACAAGCTAGAACTTTTTGAAAATAGGGTTAAGGACGGCCATGCTATCTCTATAGAGGGTAAGGAACTGGCTGCCTATGCGATGGCTGGTATATTAACCGACCACGAGTCCACTGAGTACAAGTATGCCATGATGAAGGTGAGAAATGGTATGTATGTCCATATTAGGGAGGGGTCTGCAGCCAGGAACCTAGAGGCTATAGTTAGGGGTATAGTTGACAATAATACCGATGTATCCAGGTTTACCTTCTGTACAGACGACAAGCATATAGAGGATATACAAAGAGAGGGGCATATCAGCCATAATGTCAGGAAGGCTATTAGACTTGGTTTAGACCCTCTTGCTGCCTACAAGATGGCGACTTTAAATCCAGCCCAGTGTTATGGTTTAGACCATTTAGGTATGATAGGAGTTGGTAAAAAGGCCAACCTAATAATCCTAAATGATATGGAGACAGTTGATATAGATAGGGTTATGTATGGTGGTAGGTTTATAGACCAGGTCTATGATGGAAATAAGGGTAAGGTAGACCCAGACTTACTCAATAGCCTCCATATTGATTGGTTTAAGGAAGAAATGTTGACCTACAAGAGTGGCCGTCATGCTATAGGTATGATAGAAGGAGAAATATTGACCAAACTAGTAGACTTGGACAATTATGAACTTGAAAATAAGGATCTAGGAAACAAGAGGGACCAAGATAGTGAAAATTGTGATTTAGGTAAGACCATATCAAAGGTTGCAGTAATAGAAAGACACCATAATACTGGCAACTACCATGTGGCCAAGGTCATGGGTTATAATATAAAAAATGGGGCAGTGGCTTCCAGTGTATCCCATGATTCCCACAATGTAATAGTTCTTGGTGACAATGACAGGGACATGATGCTTGCTATAGAGAAGTTAAAGGAAATAAGGGGCGGATATGTCCTGGTAGAAGATGGACACGTATTCTGAGCCCTGCCACTACCAGTCATGGGTCTTATAAGTGACCTGGATAGTGGAAGGATGAATGAAATACTGTCAAGGATGATTGAAAGGGCCCACCAGATGGGTGTTCCTCGTGGGATAGAACCCTTTATAGCCCTATCATTTATAGCCCTGCCAGTAATACCTGAAATCAGGATAAGGACCAGGGGCCCATATGATGTCTTAGGGATAAATATCTTGACTAGGATAAATTGGAAATAAGAAGAAATCTAAATTAATCGCAACAAAAAGATACCAGCCTATGGTATCTTTTGTCGTCATTATGCTCTTCAACTTTTCAGAACGTAGACATCTTGTACAAACAGAAACTCTCTTAGGAGATCCATCAACAACAGCCTTCACGTTCTTTTATATTAGCTGACCAAGTTTCTCTTATTATGCTTATTTGAGTGTGATACCTGGTTTCCAGATACTTTACCTTTACCGCACACGCTACATACTTTTGACATTAGTACACCTCCTTAATACTAGAATATTAAGCCTAAAAACATAATTAATAATATCATAGTGGTATGAAAAATCAGTAAAAATTGCATTACTGCTTATGTATAATAGTATAAGGATATATATAATTTAGGAGGTCAACATGAGTTCAATTTTTAACTAGTAAATTAGGAAATATAGAAATAGACAAAAATGTATTGGCACAGCTACTTATAAGGCTGCACAGAAAGTTATGGCTTTGGTTGGCTTTTTCATCAAAGTCAAAGGGATAGTAGAACTTTAAAGGGTGAGAACGTTACTAAGGGTGTTAATATCGTAGAAATTAACGACAACCAGATAGATATAGAAATTTCTGTTATACTACAGTATGGTACAAATATTACAACAGTTGCCAACAATATTATTGAAAGAATCAAGTACACTGTTGAGACGTATTCTGGAATAAAGGTTAACTTAGTAACTGTAAGTGTTCAAGGAATAAGAGTCAAATAATCAGGAGGAGAGAAATGATAGAAAGTATTAATGGTAAATTGTTAAAGGAGATGTTTATCTCCGGTGCAAACCATCTACAGAATAACAAGGATCTAATAGACAAACTAAATGTATTCCCAGTTCCAGACGGAGATACAGGTACTAATATGTCGCTTACAATAGCTTCTGCTATAAAGGAGTTGAAGACTATAAAGTCTGATTCTATAACTGACCTGGGCAAGGCCCTATCTAAGGGATCACTGATGGGGGCCAGGGGTAATTCAGGAGTTATCCTGTCACAGATTATAAGGGGTATATCCAAGTCTATAGAAGGAAAAAATGACCTAAGTGTTGATGATTTTGCCAAGGCTCTTAAGTCAGGCTCTGATACTGCCTACAAGGCCGTAATCAAGCCTATAGAAGGTACAATCCTAACTGTTGTAAGAGAGTCAAGTGACTTTGCCGTAAAGAACTCTAAGAAGTCCAAGGACTTCGTTGAATTTATGGAAAAATTAGTTGAAGAAGCTGACAAGTCTCTTGAGAGGACACCAGACCTGTTAAAGAACCTTAAGGATGCTGGAGTTGTAGACTCTGGTGGTAAGGGCTTGGTATGTCTATATGAAGGTATGTTGAGTGCCTTAAAGGGAAGTCCTATAAGGTTATTAGGTGCCAGTGAAGAAACAAAGGCAGTCCCAGCTACTGGTGTTCACAGTGATAGTGCCAGGGATGTAGACATCAAGTTTGGCTACTGTACTGAATTTATACTAGAATCACAGGAAGTAGATTCTGATACTATAAGGGATATAATGATGGGCTATGGAGATAGCTTGGTAGTTGTTGGATATGACGGTGTTATAAAGGTTCACGTTCATACAAATAATCCAGGTAAGGCCCTAGAAGAAGCCCTAAAGTTTGGTCAATTATTGACTATAAAGATAGAAAATATGAGACTTCAGCATGAAAACCAGATAATCACTGATGAAGAACAGGAAGAGATTGATCAGGTATCAGCTGAGGACGATTTTGTTGTAAATGAAGAAGAAAAAGATTTTGGATTTATCACTACTACAATGGGTAGGGGTCTAGCTGATATATTTGATGAGTTGGGTGTTGATATAGTTATCGAGGGTGGTCAGACAATGAACCCATCTACAGAGGACTTTATGAATGCAATCAAGATGATAAATGCCAAGAACATATTTATCATGCCTAACAACAGCAATGTAATAATGGCTGCTAACCAGGCCAAGGAACTATCTGAAAAAAATGTTTATGTAGTTCCTACTAAGAATATACCACAGGGAATTAGCTGTATGGTTACATTTGACCATGATGTAGACCCGGAAGCTAATATGGAAAACTTTGAGTCTGTGCTTGAAACTATCAAGTCAGGCGAGATTACTTATGCGGTAAGGGATACTGTAATGGGTGGTATAGAGGTTGCTGAAGGTGATGTAATAGGTATCACTGGTAAGGCCCTAGTATCTTCTGGTAAGCAGGTTGAAGAGGTTACTAGAAATGTCATTAAGGAAATGGTAGATGATGATGCAAGCATTATTACCCTATACTATGGTGAAGATGTAGAGGAAGATGCTGCAAGACTATTCGCAGAAAATATCCAGGATGAATTTGATGACCTGGATGTAGAGTTATACTATGGAGGTCAGCCTCTATACTACTACCTAATATCTGTTGAGTAGGCTTTAATATGGAACTATAAGAGGTTGACAAAGGAGGTCTAAGGGGATTTATCCATATTTATTAAGACCTCAAGTGACCAGTTATAGTTATAAGAGTATATTTGAGTATAGGTAGTCCTACCTATACTCTTTTTAGTATATGGAGGTAGCATGTATAGTGTATTAAACGAAAAATATACAATTTGCTAAAAGGAATAGGGTCCCAAGAAGGCAGAAAGATGGCCAGGTTGGGCATATTTACAGTCAAGGATGCCTCTACTATTTCCCAAGGCAGTTTGAAGATAGGAGTAGGCAGAAAAAGATATTCCAGCTGGAAGAAGGCGAAAAGACTGGTGTAAGAGTCAAGATAGACAGGATAAACTCAGTCAATCGTAGGGGGCTTAGGATTACAGAATTCTATGTCAGCGATGATACAGGCAAGGCTAAATTGGTATTTTTCAACAAGGCCTACCTGAGAAATACCTTTAGGGTAGGTGACATAGTCAAGGCCTTTGGCAGTGTAAAAGAATCTTGGTCCCTATTACCGAACTACATAATTGTGAGATAGAATACGATAAGATAGACAAGAACACTGGGATAATAGTTCCTGTATACAGCCCAACAGCTGAGTAGGCAATAAAGGAAGTCATGGGGATGATTAGGAATATATTCGAATCATCTGATATAAGCATAGATGAGTACCTGCCTAAGTGGATAGTAGACAAGTATAATTTGTGTGGGGTTGACTTTGCCATAAGGAATATGCACTTCCCAGAAAAAAAGGAAAATGTTAAAATAGCCATGTATAGGCTCATTTTTGAAGAATTACTCTTCCTACAGCTAGGCCTATTTGCTGTAAAGGGCAATAACAAGGTAGGCAAGGGGATAAAGTTCAAAAGGCATGAGAGCATGGACAAGATAGAGGAAAATATGCCCTTTAGGTTGACTCGCGCCCAGCAAAAAGCCTACGATGACATAACGGATGATATGACATCTGATAGGATAATGAATAGGCTGGTCCAGGGGGACGTGGGTTCAGGTAAGACTGTAGTAGCCCAACTGGCCCTGGCCAACTGCGTCCTAAATGGTTACCAGGGGGCCTATATGGCTCCAACAGAAATCCTGGCCAAACAGCATATGGAAAGTTTTAAGGAATTTTTTGATAATACTGGCATTAGGGTCGAGGTCTTGACCGGAAGTTCAACTAGAAAAGAGGCTAGTGAAATATTGAAAGATCTTGCCAGTGGGCAAATAGATATCCTGATTGGAACTCATGCTCAATAGAGGACAGGGTTGACTTTTGCCAACCCTAGGTCTGGTAATTACAGATGAACAACACCGCTTTGGTGTTAACCAGAGGGGGAGGTTGACTTCCAAGTCAGAAAACCCGGATGTACTGGTTATGACAGCTACACCAATACCGAGAACCCTGGCCCTTATTCTCTATGGGGACCTGGATATATCCATTATTGATGAGCTACCACCAGGTAGGAAGCCAATAGAAACATTGGCTATAGAGAAGAGAAAAAGAGAGTCCTACTATATGTCCAAGGTTAGGTCTGAAATAGAAAAGGGGAGACAGGTATATGTAGTCTGCCCCTAGTTGAAGAGAGTGAGACCCTTGACCTCAAAGTCAGCCAGTGAGGTCTATGATGAGTTGAGGGTGACTTTTTAAGGACCTAGGGTAGGGCTCTTGCATGGCAAGATGAAGGCCAGTGAAAAGGACCAGGTCATGGAGGCCTTCAAGAACCATGAACTTGATATACTGGTTTCAAACAACAGTAATAGAAGTAGGCGTAAATGTACCAAATGCCAGCCTGATGATTATTGAAAATGCAGAACGATTTGGCCTGGCCCAGCTCCACCAGTTAAGGGGACGAGTAGGCAGGGGAAGTGAAAAATCCTACTGTACACTAATATACGGGTCAAAGACAGAAATCTGTAGGCACAGGATGGCCATAATGGAAGAGACTAACGATGGCTTTAAGATATCCGAAAAGGACCTGGAACTAAGGGGACCAGGAGACTTTTTTGGGACCAGGCAACACGGTCTACCTGAACTAAGGGTAGCCAACCTATTTAAAACATATGAAGATTTTGAGATTGGTCCAAAAGGAGGCCAGGGAAATCTATGCAGAAGACCCATCACTTAGGCTAAAAGGAAAATGAAGGCCTTAGGCTCAAGATAGAGGAAATGTTTAAGTCTATAGGTGGAAATATATCCATATAGGGAATTAGGTGGAGACCGGTCCTTATATGAAGGTTTATTTGAATAAAATACATATATATTTGTATATATAATATTTTGCCTAAAATAAGAACATTAATCTAGTTAAATACAATATTGTATGATAGAATATATTTAAGTAAAGATTTTATTAGGGGGACTAGGAGTGAGAGTAATATCCGGAAGTGCCAGAGGGCTAAAACTCAATACACCAAGTGATGATAGGGTAAGACCAACTACTGACAGGGTAAAAGGAGTCCATGTTCAACATAATACAGGACCGGGTTTACGATAGTCAGGTTCTTGACCTGTTTGCAGGTAGTGGAGCCCTGGGCATTGAGGCCTTGTCAAGGGGAGCCAGCCAGGCAGTATTTTGTGATAATAGTCTCGATAGTATCAAGATAATAAGGTCTAATATTGAAAAAGGCTAGAGTGGTTGATAGGAGCCAGCTGGTAAGTGGTGATTTCAAAAAGTGTCTAAGAGATATGGAAACCAGGAAGCAAAAGTTTGATTTAATTTTTGTGGACCCTCCCTACTATAAGGGCCTTTTTGAAGAGGTACTTGAAACCATAAGGACCAGGGAGATATTGAAAAAGGATGGAATAGTCATAGTAGAACATGATGCCAATACACCTATAGAACCCCTAGAGGGACTAGAGGTTTTCAAGGAAAAGAAGTATGGGATCACCATGTTGACTTTCTACTGTTTTGGAGGATGAGGATGAGTAAGGATGTTAAGGCCATATTTGCAGGAACTTTTGATCCTATTACCAATGGTCATATAGATATAATTGAAAGGGCTGCCAAGATGTTCGAGCACTTGCAGGTGGGATTGCTGATAAATCCTAACAAGAATACCCTCTTTTCTATGGAAGAGAGGATGGACTTGATTAAGGAATCAATCAAGCACCTGGACAATGTAAGTGTTATCAGTTTTGATGGTCTTTTGATAGATTATTGCAAGAAAAATGATATAAGTGTACTTGTCAGGGGGTTAGGACCATAGCAGATATGGAATATGAATTACAGATGGCCCACATGAACAAGGAGTTAAATGATAAATTGGAAACAGTTATCTTGCCAACCAGCAAGACATATTCTTTTATCAGTTCATCACTTATAAAAGAGGTTCTTCACTTTGACGCTGATGTGAGTAACCTGGTACCAAGATGTGTAATCGAAAAGTTAAAAGGAAAAAAATAATATAGTATGTAAATTGGAGGATAAATATGAACGAAGATATTAAGATTATGCAAAATAATTGCTGATATGGAAGAGATGCTTAACCAGGCTAGTGGCTTCCCGCTATCAAAGAAGGTAGGAGTTGACAGGGATGAAATGTTAGACCCTGATAGACGAGCTAAAGGGGCCCTACCATATGAACTTGATACTGCCCTAAAAGATTATAAAGGAGCAGGATTCTATCCTTGAATCTGCCAGGAATGATGCAGACTTCCCTAAGAGAAGAAGCCAAGAGGAAAGAGAACAAAAGATAAGAGAATGTAACGACGAAATAATAATAAAAACAAACAGGTTGATTCAGAAATTGAAAGCATGATGAAGGAAGCTACTATCAGGGCTGAGGAACTTGTGTCTGAGAGCAAGATAAACAAGGATGCCAAGGCTAGGTCTGAAAAGATGATAAAGGAAGCTACAGACTACTCTCAGAGACTTAGAACAGGGGCTAGAAACTACTCTATAGAACAGTTAGAGAGTGTAGAAGCTACTTTAGTAGAAATCCTATCTGAAGTTAGGAAGGGTAAGTCCCAGCTATAGGCATATGAAGATTGGTGGAATAATAGCGGAATATAACCCCTTTCACAAGGGACATAGTTACCAGATAGAGGAATTTAAGAGGATATCCTCTGTAGCCACCTTGTGGTAGCCATGAGTGGTAATTTTGTTCAAAGGGGAGGTCCTGCCCTAGTGGATAAGTATGCCAGGGCCCAGATGGCTCTAGATAAGGGTGTGGACTTGGTAATTGAAATACCAGGTATCTTTGCCGGACAAACTGCTGAAATATTTGCTAGAGGGGGTCTACTCAGTCTAAATTCATTGGGCTGTGTAGATTCTTTTTGTTTTGGTTCAGAAGATGGTAATATAGACAGGCTTACTAGTCTGGCTGACTTTATATATGACCAGGCTGACTGGATAGACCAGAGGGCTAGGGACCTAATGAAGGGTAGCCTTTCCTATGCCAGGGCAAGGGAAGAGGCAATTAAGGAAGGCTTTAAGGACTTCGACCTAGGCAATATCCTGACTGAATCCAATAACATCCTGGGTCTAGAGTACCTTAAGGAGGCGAGAAGGCTAGGGTCACCTATGGAGCCAGTGACTATAAGGAGGAAGGGGTCTTCATATAATTGTGAGGACCTGGGTGGAGACCTGCCGTCAGCGAGTGCCATAAGAAAGGCCCTCCTAGAGTCGACTATGGAAATAAAACCTGGCCAGGAGCCGGCTGGACTCGATAATCTAGGGTTTAGAGGATTAGACCAAAGTCTGGGTATGGCCCTGGACAAGTCTGTCCTTGACATAATCAAGGATTTAGGTAACCAGGGGATAGGCCTAATGGGGGAAGAATCATTCTTCCAGGAAATATCATATATAGTAGCTAGGGACAAGGGTAAGCTGGACGGGTACTTTGAAGTCAATGGTGGCCTGGACAAGTCCATAGAAAAAGTAGTCCTGACATCTGCCAGTATGGAAGATACTTTAGAAAGCTTGACCAATAAGTCACATACTAGGGCAAAGTTAAGAAGGGCCCTCTATAATATCCTGCTTGGTATTAGGAGGTCAGACCTGGACCAGGTAAAGCTGGTTAAAAGCCTGCCATATATTAGGGTTTTAGGCATGACTGAAAGGGGTAGGGATATACTTAGGATGGCAAAAGAAAGGTCAGGTATAGAGATAGTGACTAGTCCAGCCAAGGCCCTGGATAGCGACCAATATAGGGAGAATGCCTTATACAGGCAGCTTTTGGATATAGACTTGAGGACATCCGCTATCTATTATCAAAAGTACCATGCCAAGAATCCGGACCTGCTAGCAAGGGGCCAGGCAGATTTTTTTGATACAAAGTTTAATTTTTGATTCAAGTAGATTTTTAAGTTTGTTTTTAAGAAGTATATGTACTTTTTCTCAAAAAAGTGGTATATTAACAGAGGTAAAATAATTAAGGTTAAGTGGAGGAATGTAATTAAATGAAAGTTTTAGTATTAAATTGTGGTAGTTCATCATTAAAGTATCAGTTAATAGATATGGAAAATGAAGCAGTTCTTTGCAAGGGGTTGGTTGAAAGAATAGGAATAGAAGGCTCAATCCTTAAGCATGAAAAAGGAAGGTCTAGATGGCAAGCATCTTGTTGAGCAACCAATGAAGGACCATAAGGATGCTATTGGCCATGTCCTAAGTGTTGTAGCAGATCCAGCTGTAGGAGCTGTAAAAGGAAATGAAGGAAATAGATGCTGTTGGACACAGGATAGTTCACGGTGGTGAAAAAGTTCGCTTCTTCTGCAGTATTGACTGATGAAGTAATAGCTGCAATCAAGGATTGTAGTGACCTTGCTCCCCACACAACCCAGCCAACTTAATGGGTGTAGAAGCTTGTAAGGCTATACTTCCTGATGTACCAATGGTAGGTGTATTTGATACAGCCTTCCACCAGACAATGCCAGAAAAATCTTTTATGTATGGTTTGCCTCATGAATTATATAAGAAGCACGGTGTAAGAAGGTACGGTTTCCACGGAACTTCCCACCTATACGTATCACAGAAGGCTGCAGAAATGCTAGGTAAGAAGCCGGAAGACCTAAAGATCATCACTTGCCACCTTGGTAATGGTGCATCTATAACTGCAGTAGACGGAGGAAAGTCAGTAGATACTTCAATGGGCCTAACTCCACTAGAGGGTCTAATAATGGGAACAAGATGTGGTGACATAGACCCAGCTATAATACCTTTCGTAATGAAGAAGGAAGGTCTTGATGCTGATGGTGTTGACAAGCTAATGAACAAGGAGTCAGGAGTATACGGTATGACAGGTATATCTTCAGACTTCAGAGATATAGAAGAAGCAGCAGCTGAAGGAAACAAGCTGGCTATAAATGCCCTAGATGCATATGCTCAGAGGGTTAAGAAGTATATAGGAGCTTATGCTGCCGAGATGAATGGGGTAGATGCTATAGTATTTACTGCTGGTCTTGGAGAAAATGGTATAGGCATGAGAGAGATGATCTGTGCTGACATGGACTTCATGGGAATCAAGCTAGATCCTGAAAAGAATGATGTAAGAGGTAAGGATAGGATAATCTCTGCAGACGATTCAAGAGTAAAGGTATTATTGATACCAACAAACGAAGAATTGATGATAGAAGAGATACTTTTAAGGCTATCTAATCGTTAAAAATGCTTGACAAATAAGACTCAAATATGTATAATAGACAAGTAATGTTTTAGAGGGTGATAAATTTATGAAGCTAAATATAGACTCTCTAACCAATAAGGAGAGAGAAAGTGTAGACTTTGATTTTTGTGAGAAATGTAGAGTCGATTAGATATTATGGTGTAGATTATAATTTGATATCACCCTGCATCTAACTGGTAGGATATCCAGGGCTGGCAGGAATTTTTTACTGAAGGCTAAGGTTAACTTTGATTATAAGGGGGCCTGCTCGAGATGTTTAAAAGACCTTGAGGTTCCGGCAGCTTATGAGATAGATGCATACCTAATGAAAGAGAAGTATGACGAGGATAGTTATGAAGATGTAGATATATTTCCTCTAGAAGGGACAGAGGTTGACCTCTTGGAACTTGTAGACAGTACTCTGACTTATAACATGCCTCAAAAAGTGTTGTGTAGCGAAGATTGCAAAGGAATATGTTCGGGCTGTGGGGTAGACTTGAATACCCAAGACTGTGTATGTGAAGACTCCATGGGCGACGATGACATTGATCCTAGATTTGCTAAATTAAAAGAATTGTTAAAATAGAGTAAGGAGGTGTCTTCATGGCAGTACCAAAGCGTAGAACATCTAAATCTAAAACTAAAATGAGAAGAGCGTCTAATTCAAAGATGGTTCCTACTGGTTTTGTTGAGTGTCCACAGTGTCACGAACCAAAGTTACCACACAGAGTTTGTTTAAGCTGTGGATCATACGATGGTAAAGAAGTAGTATCAGTTGACTAATTAGATTTTAGAAAACGGAATAAGATTTTTAGGTAGCGTAAAGCTTTTTGCTTACGCTATTTTTACGTTCAAAAATATGGTATAATCTAAATAGTAGCTTTTTAATGGAGGTTAAATATGAAGATAGTTATAGATGGAATGGGCGGGGACAATGCACCTATGGCCCCTGTAGAGGGAGCCTGCATGGCCGTCAAGGAATACGGTATAGATATAGTAATAACAGGGGACAAGGACCAGCTAAAAAGCAGAATTGTCCAAGTATGACTGCGATAAGACAAAGATAGAAATAGTACATACCAGTCAGGTCATCACAAATGATGAAAAGCCAGTGGTCGCTATCAGGAGAAAGACGGACTCTTCTATGGTAGTTGCCCTTAATATGGTTAAAAATAAGGAGGCTGATGCTATGGTATCAGCTGGTAGTACAGGGGCCCTTCTAAGTGGTGGCGTCTTTGTAATAAAGAGGATTAAGGGGATTAGCAGGCCTTGTATTTGTACGGCTATACCTACTATGGATGGGGGTGTCAGCCTCCTATCTGATACAGGTGCCAATGTGGACCGTGATGCCCAACAGTTGCTTGACTTTGCAGCTATGACTAATATCTATGCAAAGAGGGTTATTAATATAGAAAAACCTAGGGTAGCCCTGGCAATATAGGCACAGAAGAAGGCAAGGGTAACGACCTGGTAAAGACAGCTTTTGACCTACTAAAGGACAGGGATGATATGAACTTTATAGGTAATATGGAGACTAGGGAAATACTTAACGGAGTTTGTGATGTAGTCGTATGCGACGGTTTTATAGGTAATATTATAGTAAAGACCCTAGAGGGAACAGTCCTATCACTTTTCAAGAAGATAAAGGAATCTATCATGTCTTCTACCAAGTCAAAGATAGGAGCCCTACTGATGAAGGACAGCCTAAGGGGGCTAAAGGACTCTCTTGACTATTCATCACATGGGGGAGCACCATTTTTAGGTGTAGAAGGAGGCCTAATAAAGGCCCATGGTAGTTCTGATGCCAGGGCAATTAAGAATGCTATTAGGCAGGCCATTCAATTTGTAGATGGAAATGTGGTTGAAGAGATTAGGGCCTATATATCAAGTGACCAGGAAAAGGCTGAAAACAAGTAGGTAAACCAGACGAGTGTTTTGGAGGTAGATATGAGAGATAATTTAGCTGTCGATGACAAGGATTTAAAGTTGAAGTATTTGAAACTAATGTCCAACCAGTATAAGACAATATCTGAAGCAAGTACGGAAATAATCAATTTAGAAGCAATATTGAACCTACCAAAGGGGACAGAGCATTTTTTATCAGACATACATGGGGAGCATGAACCCTTTATTCATGTATTGAAAAATGGGTCAGGTGTGGTTAGGAGAAAGATAGATGAACTCTTTACCAATACCATGAGGGACTCAGAAAAAAGGTCCTTGGCTACCTTGGTCTACTATCCATTTAGCAAGATGGAGATGGTAAAAAAGACCGAGGCAAATATGGAAGACTTCTATAGGATATCTATTTACAGGTTGGTAGAATTATGCAAGTATTGCTCTAGTAAGTATACCAGGTCCAAGGTGAGAAAGCTCCTACCAAAAGACTATGCCTATGTCATAGAAGAGTTGATGCATGAGCATAGGAAGAGCGAGCACAAGGAAGAGTACTATATATCCCTGGTAGAATCTATAATCAGACTGGGCCAGTCAGAGGACTTTATAGGAGCATTGGCCAAGGTAATACAAAAGCTGGTAGTTGACAGGTTGCACATAGTTGGTGATATCTACGACAGGGGGCCAAGGCCAGACCTGATTATAGAAAGGCTAATGAGCCACCATAGTGTTGATATCCAGTGGGGTAACCACGATATACTTTGGATGGGGGCAGCAGCAGGAGAAAAGACTTGTATAGCCAATGCCTTGAGAATATCTTCCAGGTACGATAACCTGGATATTATAGAGGATATATATGGGATAAACCTTCTGCCCTTGGCCAGTTTTGCCATAAATACCTACAGGCATGACCCATGTAGTGAATTCCAGCCTAAGGTTGACCGTGATAATACAAATATGAGGGAAATTACCATGATAGCCAAGATCCACAAGGCTATCAGTGTGATCCAGTTCAAGCTAGAAGGGGCTATTATCAACAGAAGGCCAGAATATGAAATGAGCCACCGCTTGCTTTTAGACAAGGTTGACTACGACAAGGGAACTATAGTAATCAAGGGCAAGACCTACCCACTTAAGGATACAAACTTCCCAACGATAGACCCTAAGGACCCTTATAAGCTGACAGAGGAAGAAGGGGAGATAATCGACAAGCTAGTCGATGCCTTTATGTCGAGTGACAAGCTCCAAAAACACGTAAACTTCCTATTCTCTAAGGGAAGCATCTACCTTAAGTACAACGGAAACCTCCTAATCCATGGTGGCCTACCACTTAATGATGATGGAAGCTTTATGTCCATGGAATTAAAGGGACAGAGGTATTCGGGCAAGGCTTTGTTAGATAAGATGGAATCCCTGGTTAGGGAGGCCTACTATGAAGAAGATGAAGAAAAGAGGTCCTATGGCTTAGACATGTTCTGGTACCTATGGACAGGCAAGTGTTCTTCCCTATTTGGTAAGGATGATATGACTACCTATGAGAGGTACTTTATAGAGGACAAGGCAACCCACAAGGAGAACAAGAACCCATACTTTAACCTGAGAGAGGACATGACTATATTAAAGAAGATCTTTGACGAGTTCGATATGGACTTTGAAGAAGACCACATTATAAATGGTCATGTGCCAGTTAAGTACAAGAAGGGTGAGAGTCCAGTCAAGGCCCAGGGTAAGGTCCTGGTAATAGATGGTGGTTTCTCTAAGGCCTACCAGAGCAAGACTGGTATGGCGGGTTATACCCTTATATACAATTCAAGGACCCTTCAGCTGGTAGCCCATGAGCCTTTTTCATCAAAGGAAGATGCCGTTAAGAACGAAAGGGATATTATATCATCTACAGTCTTGGTAGAACACAAGGCCAAGAGGAGGATGATAAAGGATACAAATGATGGCCGACAGTTGTTGGAGATGGTAGAGGACCCTAGGGACCTTCTAGCCGCCTACAGGTCAGGTCTTATAAAGGAAAAAAATAATTTGCAAAAATAAGTATATTTTTGGTATGATTGTAGCATAAGATAATAGTGAATAATCATGGAGGTGCACTATGGAAAATTTAGGTCAGATAAAGATTTCAAATGATGTTATACAGACAATAGCTGGTTTTGCAGCACTAGAAATAGACGGAATAGACAAGTCTACTTCATTCACAGATAAGCTATTCAGAAACCATGGAATAAAGGTAAGCGTAGAAGATGACAAGGCTATAATAGACATAGATATAGCCGTTAAATATGGTCAGGTAATACCAGATGTATCTGTCAAGGTTCAGGAAAGCATAGTAAATGCAGTTGAAACTATGGCAGGTCTTAAGGTTGAAAAGGTTAATGTCCATGTTGGCAGCCTAGTGATAAAAAAAGAAAAGGCAGAAAAGAAAGAAAATGACTAGAGCTAATAATTTAATAATGCAGAGGAAGGTTTCTAGGGAAATATTTATGAAGTATCTCTATAGCAGGGCTGTATCAAATGCGGGCTGGGAGGGTCTAAGCCAAGACCTGGATAGCTTTTTGGATTCAGTAGAAGATGATGCTATAGAAATTCACAAGTCACATGGTGGCAAGGAAATAGATATGCTGGATTCTTATAGGGAGGTCATATTGATTCCTCATATTTGATGGATGCAGCCAGGGCTGTTGAAGAAAATATTGGTGCCATTGATGCCTATAAATGAATATGCAAGAAACTGGACTACAGATACAATGCCTGCAGTTGACGTTGCTATCTTAAGGTTGGCTGTTGCTGAAATCAAGTTTATGTTTACTATACCAGAGGTTGTTGCCTGTGATGAGGCGGTAAACATTGCAAAGAAGTATTGTGACGACGATGCCTACAAGTATATAAATGGTATACTTGGAAGTGTTATGAAGGCTTAGTCTAGTGTAACTAGAGGGCGATAGTCTAATTAAATAATTTTTAAAAATTTGATGTTGATAAGGGAGGGTGAACAAGTAATTCATTCTCCTTGTTTTGTAGACTTATATAAGGGGTGAGTTTATGAAGATAGCTATGATTGAAGATGATAATACTATATCTTTTGCAGTTCAGACTTTTTAAAACGGTATGACATGGAGACCGAAGTTTTTGGAAATTTGACTGTGACGGAAAAATAGATTTCCTTTGTATCTAAAGAGATACTACTCAATATAAACTATATCCCAATTATATTGGTTTTTGTGTGATAGTAGCTGGTATTCTTATAGCTATCTGCAGTGGTATTAGGGATATCTTAGATGATGATCTCAACAACATGATAAGAGGTTTTTAAAATTAAGGACCTAGGAGGTATTTATACATGCTAGGCCCAATTTTCTCATATAATTATTAATTTAGTTGGCAAGGCTATAGTTTGAATTTTCTAGTTTGAACTTGTCTTTAAGTCCCATAGTAGTATAGACCTTCTTGTCATTTGTAATAAGATGGCATCTACATCCTCAAGACTCTCTATAAACTTCATCACCCTCCTCAAGGCCTAGCCCAAGGTTGAAGTAGAAAGGGCGTCACCATCTATAGACTTTTTAGATATTATAGTTACACTACTTAGGTTATTTTCAAATGGGTAACCAGTAGTTGGGTTGATCATATGGTGGTAGACCTTGCCGTCCTTTTCAATAAATCTTTCATAGATACCAGATGTAACTATAGACTTATCTGTTAGCTGAACAGTTCCAAGTGGCTCAGTATTTGTCTTGGCCGGGTCCTGGATACCGACATTGAAGTCAGTCTTCTTGGCATTTTGCCCAAATACGTAGATATTTCCACCAAGGTTGATAATGGCATTTTTCACACCATTTTCCTTAAGGTAGTCTGCCAGCTTGTCAGCACAATAACCCTTGGCTATACCACCTAAGTCTATCTTCATGCCCTCTTTTTTAAGGAAGACTGTCTTGTCCTTGTCACTTAAGACAATGTCCTTATGACTTACTAGAGGGAGTAATTTTTTAATTTCCTGGTCTGCTGGAACCCTAGCAGCATCATTACCTATATTCCAGATAGAAGATATGGCACCGACTGAAATATCGAATTTTCCCTTAGTCTTGTCTGAATACACAAGGGATTTTTTGATTACCGTGTAGGTATCATCTGAAACCTTGACAGGCTTGATACCAGCATTTTGATTGATCTTAGAAACTTCACTGCTAGCCATCTGGGAGCTCATCTTGTTATGGATGTCTAAGACTATCTTGTCAGAACCAGGAAGGACCTTGTCTGCCTTGGACTTTCTTGTATTAATAACATTGATTTGGTTTACCGTATCTAGATAGTAGTTAGTAGTAGAGAAAGTACCTACCTTATCTATAACTGTAAAAATAAAATATAAAGACCAATAATAAAGAAAAATTATTATTGATGCAAGTATCTTAAGATTTGATTTTTCATTTTTACCTCCATTTATGTTATAATCAATATAGCACAATATGTTATAACATATTTTGAAAATATATGAATAGAATTAGGAGAAGAAATGAAGAGAGAGATATTATCCTTTTGCAATAGTAGGCATATTAATTGTCCAAGGGGTTCTAATAAATAAATATTTAAATTCAGGCCAGGGGGCCAGGGTAGAGGTCTGTATGAAAATAAACTCTACAATACCTACCCACTAGACAAGGACCAAAAGATAGATATAAAGGAAAAACGGGAGGATAAACAAGATACATATCCACGACAAGGGGTTGAAATGACAAAAGGCCAACTGCCCGGACAAGGTATGTATCCATGCTAGCTTATCAATAAGCCTGGACAGAGTATATCTGCCTGCCCCACAAGATAAATATAAAGATAGTCAGTGATGATGATAGCCAGTGCAGACAAGGATGTAATGTGAAATAAGAAAAGTATAGAAGCCCATAAATTTTTATGGGTAGAGGAAAGAAGATGGGCTAGAATAAGCAGGTTTTTAGCTTATAGGAGTTAAAATTAGAAACCAGGAGGATCTTATGGTAAATATAGGCAATGACTGGGACCAGGTCTTAGTTGATGAATTTAAAAGAATATTACTTAAAGCTAAAGGAATTTTTAAAGTCAGAATATAAGAGTCAACAGGTTTTTCACTGACATGTACGATATATTTAATTCCTTAAAATATACATCCTACAAGGGTACGAAGGTCTTGATATTGGGCCAGGACCCTTACCATGATGATGGACAGGCTCATGGTTTGGCCTTTTCTGTAAAGCCGGGTATAAAGACACCTCCATCCCTCTTGAATATGTACAAGGAACTAAGAGAGAACTGGGGCTCTATATACCAAACAATGGATACCTGGTGCCATGGGCAAGACAGGGAGTCCTCCTACTCAATACGGCCTTGACTGTAAGGGCCCACCAGGCAAATTCACACAAGGGTATGGGTTGGGAGACTTTCACAGATAATGTAATTTCCTATCTGAACAAAAGGGAAGAACCTGTAATATTTGTCCTATGGGGGTCAAATGCCAGGTCCAAAAAGAAGTTGATAGATGTGGATAGGCACTATATATTAGAGGCACCCCATCCAAGTCCACTCTCAGCACATAGGGGCTTCTTCGGATGTGGCCACTTTGCCAGGGTAAACCAAATACTGGAATCTATGGGACAAGAGCCTATAGATTGGCAGATAGAAAATATTTAGTAGGTGCGGGTATATGAAATTTTCAGCGTCATTTAGTGGTGGTAAAGATTCCACCCTAGCAATAAAGAGGATGTTGGACCAGGGCAACGACTTAGTTGGCCTAATTGTTTCTACAAAAAAGGGTGAAGACATGTCCTGGACCCATAACCTGGCTAGTAAATATTTTGAAGATATTGGTCAGATATTGGATTGTCAGGTCCTGTTTACAGAGGCAGGCCTAGAAGACTATGAGGACCTTTTTGAAGGGGCTCTAAAGGCCAGCAAGGAACTAGGGGCTCAAGCCTGTGTCTTTGGTGATATAGATATTCAAGACCACCTAGACTGGAGATAGGGCCAGGTGCAAGGAGGCTGGTATAACCTGTATACATCCCTTGGAGTGTGAGGGCAGGAGGCCGTCCTAGAGGAATTTTTAAATACCGGTCTTGAGGCAAGGATAATCAAGGTCAATAAAACTTTCCTGGATGAATCCATAGTTGGGAGGGTTTTGGATAAAGACCTGGTAGAAGAACTTAAATCAAATAAGTCTATAGACCCCTGTGGTGAAAAACGGTGAATACCACACTAGGCTAGGAGGTTTGGTCTGTGAAAAATATCTATTGCAAAAATCTACTTGATTTTTTTATAAAAAGCTATAGTAAACTAAAGTTACTTGATACTGATTATCGTATCAAAATTAAAGATTTAATCAATCTTTAGCTTCCATATCAACACTATAAATTGTTTAATAAAAATAGGCTGGACAGCCTATTATTCTCTTAAACTTATAATCAAAATACAACAATTTATAATCAAAAGTACAAAAGATTCATAGCTTTCTGATAAAAATAGAGTTGAATACATCTAAAAATAAGAAGGAGCTATGAATCATTATAATTGATTATATATAAGGTATATTATTAGCGCTTAAAGCAGTATTAAAAATACTTAAGCAGTGTCTTAACGGAAGTTTCCATTTAAGGTATTGTAAGAAATCCAACCACCGTCAATCTTACACCAAATCCTGCTTGCAGATTCTACATAAGTATCATATACATATACTTCCTCACCCTTGTATAAGACTCTGACAGAAGAAGATGACTTACTAGGACCACTCCTTACGTTGGCTTCACCGGCTGTTACATATTGGTAGCTATTTCTTATAGAATTAGCAGTAGCATTTGCGGCACTTAGGTTAGATGAAGGCTGGCTTGTTACTTCCCTGGTTATAACCTGTTTTACTTCAGCATCAGTCTTGCCAGATGCTTTCTTGTAAAGGTCGCTGGCTGACTTGTCATCAGGAATCAGTCCTAGATATTCAGACAGTAGGGAAGAGGCAGAAGCAGTATTACCAGAATCTATTAAAGCACTGGCCTTCTTTACAACATCAGACTTTAGTGAGTTAATCCTGTCACTAGCCCTCTTATAGTTGTCCTTATCTTCTGCAGGGATTTGCTTGTATAGGGCTATTGCCTTTACATATTCACCCTGTTGTTCCAGGTTCTTGGCTTCATCCATATTAGTCTTGGTTTCAGCCATTATATCCATCTGGTTTTTCTTGGACTTGTATTCCACATCACCGGTCTTTGCGTAGAGGTCAGAATAAATTTTTGCTGCCTCTTCATAGTCCTTGATCTCTACGAAGTTTTCAGCTTTTTTATTTAGGGAAGATATTTCCATCTTACCCTTGGCAAAGATGCCACCAATCACGATTAAGGCCAAAATAACCAAACCGCCCACTATAAAGATAAGCTTTTTTTTCTTATCTAGACCTTCATTTGCATCGTAATCAAAATCATTTGTAAATTTTTCTCTAGACAATGTATAATTCCTCCAATTCATAAAATAATAAGTTCAAAACTTTTGATATAATAATTTTTGATGTTAATACAATTATACCAGTAAAGGAAAACTATTTCAATTTAAATTATATTGGAAAGTGTAAAATTTATGGGTTTAGGAAAACTTGTCTATAGGATGCTTTATAGGGATAAGGGGACTGTAAAAATAAGATCTTTTATAGAAGGAGGAAGACAGTAAATAAGACCTTTTATAGACGCAAAAAGACTACACATACTAGATGCATAGTCTTTTAGTTAGCTTACACTAAGTTTTTACAAATTCTTCTTAACAAGTTCGTTTATTTTTCTGCCGTCCGCACGTCCAGCAGTCTTAGGCTTGATAGTGGCCATAATCTTGCCCATATCAGCTTCGTTGATGTAGCACCAACTTCAGCCTATAGTTTTCGATTACGATTTTTCAAGTTCTTCTTCGCAATTGTTGAGGGTAGGTATCTTTCTAAAACTTGTATTTCAGACTTTGTTTCTTCAACCAAATCATCCCTGTTAGCCTTCTCAAATTCAGCAAGTGAATCTTTTCTTTGCTTAAGCTGTTTTGAAATGATATCGATGATAGCATCATCAGCCAGCTCAACACGGTTATCAACTTCATGCTGCTTGATTGCAGCCCTGATAGAGTGTAACAACAGATTTCCTGATTGTATCCTTGTCATAGAAGACTTTAGGTCTTCCTGTAGTTTTCTTTTAAGGGACATTCCCTTTCACCTCTTTTAATTAACTATCTTTTAGCGTTTTTCTTCTAGCAGCTTCTGCCTTTTTCTTACGCTAACACTGGAGGCATCATAGTGTTCTCTTTTTCAACTTCGACATTATGCCAGACATAGCCGCTGTCTCTTGAATCTTCTAAGTGCACTATCTAATGATTCGTTTTCTCTCTACTCTTACTGACATCTGTTTCACCTCCCTACAATCCAGCGATTTGTTAACCTAATTTTGATTAGTTTAACACCATAATATTATAAGATAAATTAGGGCTTTTAGCAAGTCTTTTTGTAAAAATATATAGAAATATGTGTAAATATCTAAAAAGTCTAATATTGCTCAAAAATTATTTATGAATTTAAAAAGTGTGGTATAATTAATAAATGGATAATATCAATATTTTTACATATTGTGGGATGGAAAATGATATATAGGGACTAAAAAAGTCCATTATGTGTTTTAAATTATAAAATAATGGTATTTTGAAAATAGGTATTATAAAAGGTATTAGATTATAGATAGATATTTTATTATGGTAAATTTATGGTAAGTAAAACGGTAAAGAAAAACAGGAGGTAATGTATGAAGGCTATTGGTATTTTAACTAGTGGAGGAGATGCTCCAGGTATGAACGCAGCCATCAGAGCTGTCGTAAGAACTGCCATATATTATGGCTACAAGGTTTACGGAATCGAAAGAGGCTACGCAGGTCTTTTAGAAAAGGACTTTAGGGAAATGGACCTTTCTTCAGTAGGTGATATCATCCAGAAGGGTGGTACAGTTTTGAAGTCATCAAGGTGTGACAGATTTAGGACAGAAGAAGGCAGGGCCAAGGCAGTCGAAATATTAGAAGAATTTGGAGTTGGAAGCCTAGTGGTAATAGGTGGAGACGGATCTTTTACGGGTGCCAACAAGCTGAGTCAATTAGGTGTACATACTATAGGTATACCAGGAACAATAGACAACGACCTTGCCTATACTGATTACACAATAGGATTTGATACAGCAACTAACACAGTTATAGATGCTATAGGTAAGCTAAGAGATACATCATCATCACATGACAGGGTGAATATAATAGAAGTAATGGGTAGACGTTGTGGAGACCTTGCCCTATTTGCTGGAATAGCAGGTGGTGCAGAGTCTATCATAGTACCTGAAATGGATACAAAGACAGAGGATATAGTTAAGAAGCTAAAGACAACTCAAAAGAGGGGTAAGAAGCACAGTATCATAGTACTTGCAGAAGGTGCCGAAAATATAGAAGGTGGGGCCCTAGGTCTAAGATCTGCCCTTACAATAGAAGACAAGGCAGATGTTAGAATTACAGTACTTGGTCATGTTCAGAGGGGTGGGTCACCATCAGCCTTTGACAGGATCCTGGCCAGCAGGTTGGGCAACAAGGCAGTTGAACTACTAATAGAAGGTAAGTCTGGCAGGGTTGTAGGCATAAAGGATAACAAGGTAATTGACATGGATATAGATGAAGCCCTTTCAATGAAGAAGACTTTTGATGATGATCTATATGAAATGGCAAAGATACTGTCAATATAGGCTTGAGTATCTAATTGACATAAAAGACTGAGCTGGTAACTTGGTCTATAATTTATAATTTGGCAGGTAAAAAACCAGCCGTATAAGGTTATAGGAGTGATTAAGATTATGGTAAGATGTAAAAAGACAAAAATTGTATGCACAATGGGACCTTCAACTGATTCAGACCAGGTTCTAAAGGAATTAATAGAAAATGGCCTAAATGTTTGTAGATTCAATTTCTCACATGGTTCACATGAAGAACACAAGGAGAGAATGGACAGGACAAAGAGGGTCAGAGAAGAATTAGACCAGCCAGTGGCAATTCTATAGACACTAAAAGGGAGCCTGAAATCAGAACTGGTGAATTTGAAGAACCAGTAGTTCTTGAAGAAGGTGCAAAATTCGTAGTAAGTATGGACGACTGTATGGGTAATAGCCAGAGATGTAGTGTATCATACAAGGGTATGATAGACGACGTAAAGGTAGGAGATACAATCCTGATAGATGACGGCCTAGTAGCCCTAAGAATTAAAGAAATCAAGGGTAATGACATACATACAGTAGTAGAAAACTCAGGTAAGGTATCATCAGGAAGGGTGTAAAGCCTACCAGGTGTGGCTATTAACCTACCAGCAATCACAGAAAAGGATATAGAAGATATCAAGTTTGGTATAGAACAGGGCATAGACTTTATAGCAGCATCATTTGTTAGGAAGGCTTCTGACGTACTTGAAATCAGAAAGGTACTAGAAGAAAACAATGCTCTGATATCATATCATATCAAAGATAGAAAGCCAGGAGGGTGTTGACAATATAGACTCAATCATCCAGGTATCAGACGGTATAATGGTAGCTAGAGGGGACATGGGTGTTGAAATTCCAAGTGAAGAAGTACCTATCGTCCAGAAGATGATCATCAGAAAGTGTAATGAGGTAGCCAAGCCGGTAATCACTGCTACTCAGATGCTGGACTCAATGATCAGAAACCCCTAGACCAACAAGGGCAGAGGTAACAGACGTAGCCAATGCTATCTATGATGGAACTGATGCTATAATGCTTTCAGGAGAAACAGCTGCAGGTAAGTATCCGGTAGAGGCTGTAAAGACAATGAACAGGATAGCCTTGAGGACAGAAGAAACTTTGGACTCCAAGGTTAGATATAGTATGGACATAGAAGAGATAACTGTAACAGATGCTATCAGTCATGCAACTTGTACAACTGCTATGGACCTATGTGCTAAGGCAATCATAACTTGTACATCATCAGGTTATACAACTAGGATGGTATCAAAGTTCAGACCAAAGTCTCCAATCATAGCTGCAACTCAGAATGAAAGAGTTAGGAGAAAATTATCCCTATTATGGGGTACATATCCTCTAATTTCTAAGTTTGCCGAAAGTACAGACGAAGTGATGGACGAATCAGTAGAGGTAGCTAAGAATACAGGTATAGTAAATGCCGGAGATATTGTTGTAATCACAGCCGGCGTTCCAGTAGGCAAGACAGGTAAGACTAACCTGGTTAAGGTAGCTGTAATAAGTGAATTCCTGGGTAGGGGTGTTGGTATTGGTAAGGTTTGTGTAGAAGGACCTGCCAAGGTAATCATGCCAGGAGAAGACAAGGAATTTAATGAAGGTGATGTACTAGTTACACTAGGAACTGACAGGGACATGCTAAAGTACATGGAAAAGGCATCTGCTGTAGTAACTGAAACTGGTGGTATGACTTCACATGCTGCCATAGCAGGAATCAACCTGGGTATACCGGTAATAGTATCCGTTGGAGATATCACAAAGAAGATAAAAAGATGGAGAAATGATAAAGGTAGAACCAGCCAGTGGTGCAGTTAGTAGAGAACAGTAGTTTTAACTAAATAAAAGAGATGATTAGGTCGTATATCCAGGTTTGTATGAAATTGGGTCTACGGCCTATTTTTTAACCTTATAAAGGGGACTATGTGGTATAATATGGGTGTAGTATATAATTATTTTATAAGAATGATTATACCTGGCTTAAAGCAAATATTTGCCAAAGCTAATTTATAGATATATTTTTAAGAAAAAGTGAAAAAGTCTTTAGAAGGTTTGGAAAAAGATATATCAGTGTTGAGAAGGATGAAAGATGTTAGAAAAAGGTAAAAATACGAATGCAAGATAGTAGATATAGGACAAAAATGGTGAGGCATAAGGCAAGCATGAGGGCTTTTACAGTATTTGTAGATGGGGCACTATTGGGTGAGGTCGTTGACGTCAAGATAAAGAAATCCAAGAAAAAATATGCAGAGGGCCTAGTATCAAAGATAAAGGAAAGGTCACCATACAGGGTAGATAGGGCCTGCAACCCTAAATACACCAACTGTGGTGGATGTCAAATCCAGGAACTAGACTACCAAAAACAGTTGGACCTAAAGACCAATATAGTCAAGGAAGACCTAAAGAGGATAGGTGGCCTAGAAGATGTCCAAGTCTTTGATACAATAGGTATGGAAAAACCCTTTAGGTATAGGAACAAGGCCCAATTCCCAGTCCAAATGAAAGATGGCAAGTTGAAAATAGGCTTTTATAGGAAAAAGAGCCACGATATCATCGATATAGACAAGTGCCTTATCCAGGATGCGAAAAATGACCTTATCATAGACATTATAAGGAAGTACATAGAAGAAGAAAAAATCAGCATATACGATGAAAAAAGCCACAAGGGACTACTTAGGCATATAGTAACCAAGGTAGGCTTTACAAGTGGCCAGGTAATGGTAGTCCTAGTAGCTACAGAGGATAGGTTCAAGAACCTAGACAGGCTTATAGAAAGCCTAAAGGATCAGGTTGAAGGTTTTACCAGCCTGGTGGTAAATATAAACAAGGACAAGACCAATGTAATCCTGGGACTAAAGAATATAAACAAGTATGGAAATGGCAAGATAGTAGACAAGATAGGAGACCTAAAGTTTGAAATATCTCCACTGTCGTTCTTCCAGGTCAACCCAATTCAGACAGAGGTCCTTTACAATAAGGCCCTTGAATATGCAGACCTAAAAGAGGGGGACAGGGTCTTTGATATATATTGTGGCATAGGGACTATATCCCTATTCCTAGCCCAAAAGGCAGAATTTGTCTACGGGGTAGAAATAGTTGAAGATGCAATCAAGGATGCCAGACTAAACGCAAAGCTAAACGGTATGGACAACCTGGAGTTCTTTGTAGGCAAGGCAGAAGAGGTAGTGCCTGAAATCTACAAGGAGGGCAAGAAGGCCAATGTAGTCGTGGTAGACCCACCTAGGAAGGGTTGTGACGAAAGGGTCCTGGATACCATAGTTGAGATGGCACCTGAAAGGGTTGTATATGTAAGCTGTAACCCCAGTACCCTGGCCAGGGACTTGAGGTATCTGGAGGATAGGGGTTATAGGTGTGAGAAGGTCCAGCCTGTAGACTTGTTTCCTCATAGTGTTCATGTGGAGTGCATAGCGTTGATACAAAGAGTGAAATCGTGAAAATCCTGCATTTTAAGCAGTTTTACAAGCATTATGTCTTTAATGAAGATGGCGATGGAGGAAGAAAAAAAGTCCTAAAAAATTATATTGATGTTTATGTTTGCATTGATATGGTGTGTGGAGATACAAAGTATGAATTGGGAAGTGAGGAATAAGAAATGATGAGATGGATAATAAAAATAATCTTATTTCCAATCAGCTTGCTGCTGAGTATCCTTACTACCTTTATGACATTTATACTTGGCATAGGAACAACTATTCTGTATTTCTTAATGCTGATGTGTATAGTTGCTGCAATAGGATCATTTATGCAAAAAGATATATCACTTGGCATTGAGGCATTGGTATTAGGATTTTTGTTAAGTCCTTATGGAATACCGATGGTCGGAGCAGCTGTTATAGCATTTCTTAAAGGTATCAATGAAGCAACAAAATCAATCTAAAAAAATTCATACTAAAATGAGTTACTAAAGGCGATAGAAGAAAAACTATCGTCTTTTTCTTTTGCAAAAATTTTAAGGAAAGGAGGTAAAGCGATGGACTTTGACTATTTCTGTAACAGAGAAGCTGAAAGATTTAATTTCTAAAAGTTCCGGAGTTATTGGTTGATGGAGAAGAATTGAGGATTATCTGCTGAAGCAATTATCCTTTATTCTATGCTTTTGAAAACGAACAGGAATGTCCTTTTAAGAATAATTGGGTGGACAAAGAAGGCAGAGTATTTATCTATTTCGCAGTCAGAAGAAATTGTGAGAAGAAGAAATATCTCAAAGCCGACAGCTATAAAAAAACATTAGATGAACTCGATATGAAAAAGGAATCGGACTGATTGAAAGAGTAGGCTTGGGCTTGGTAGCCGAATGTCATATATGTTAAAGACTTTATGAGCATATTGGCAGTGAAAATGACTTTCAGAAGTCAAAAACTTAACTTCAGAAGTAAAAGATTTTAACCTCAGAAGTAAAGAAAATGAACTTCAGGAAGTTCAAAATCTTGACTCTAACTATATAGAGAATAATAGAGTAGTATAGTAAGAGAATATAGTTTTGGTGTAAAACGGACTTGGAACATTTCAAAATGTATTTTTAGCTGCTGAAGATATATCCGTTTACAAATCATAATGAACTCACAGCTTGATAATTACATTGAAAGGCTATCTGCATATATCAAAAAGCACCGGAAAGACATATAAAGACCATAAAGCACAATCCTTTCTTGGTTCTATAAAGATCAGGGGAGAGGAAAAGAAGTGAAAACATCAAATATACCGACATGGGAAGAATATGATAAAGGAGAACACCTATGATGAAAGAATTGGAAAAAGTAATGATAGAGGATGTAGAGTACTCTTATGATCCCTGAAAAAGAGTATATCAAAGATGGACACGCCTATTGCAAAAGTCTGCCACGAAAGAAAAGACGGAAAAAGTGATGGAGTTTTTTGGAAACAAGATGCTCTTTAGAACCTCATGCAAGTGTGATAGAGATAAAGAAGCAAGAGAAAAGGAAAGACAAAAGCAGATGGATATAGAGCGATTAAAGAGTAGTTGCTTTAACTCTGTTATTCAGTGGTCATATACCTTTGAAAATTATCAGGGAGAAGAAAATCAAAGCCTTATCATTGCAAAGAACTTTGTAAAAGACTATGAGGAAATGAAAAAAGAAAATATCGGACTTCTTTTTTATGGCTCAGTAGGTAGCGGAAAGACCTATCTTGCCTGCTCCATTGCAAATAGCCTTATTGAACAGTATCAAATAGGCGTTAAAATAAGAAATTTTGCACAGATTATCAATGAGCTGCAAAAGGAGGATTTGATTTTGACAAGAACGCATATTTGAATCCCTTATAAATATTTCGTTCTTATCTTGGATGACTTAGGAATAGAAAGAGATACAAGCTATGCCAAAGAGCAAGTATATAACATCGTGAATAACAGGTACTTAAAACAGAAACCGACTATCTTTACCACTAATCTTTCCTATGACACAATCCAAAATTGTAAGGATAGCGTAGAGTATCAAAGAATCTATTCAAGAATCATAGAGATGTGTATTCCTGTTATGGTTGTAGGAGAAGATTTTAGAAAGGTTATTCAAAAGGACAAACTGAATCGGAATAAGGACAGACTGCTGAATGGAGGTGAGATAAGTTGATCAATGAAGAAATAGCAAGAAAAACGCTGAATATGGAAGTTAGAGCTGCTAAAGTAACAGGAAAGCTAATTCTGAACTTATTAAAGAAATTGATGAAAGAAGCAGAAAAACTTGGAGGACTTGAAAAGCTGGTTAATGCTAACGGAAATGAAGTAAAGCTAAAAGATATGGTTAAAAAGGGACAGCTTGAAGAAATTCCGGTTGAAGAAGCAGAGCTAGGAACTGAAAAAGAACTTAATCGGTATGGGGGTAAAGTTTTCAGTCATGAAAGATAAGGAAAGTGGGAAATACTCAGTATTCTTTCAAGCTAAAAGATATGAAGGTTATGGACAAAGCATTTAAGCATGCCCTTTCAGAATCAGAAAAGAAAACGGAAAGGAAGGAGTCCATTCATAAGAATATTGAGAAGTTCAAAGAAATGGCAAAGAACTCTGTTTCAAAGGATAAAGTCAAGAATAAACAAAAGGAGCAGAGCCTATGATAGATAAGATATTAAAGGATATAAAAAGGCTTTATTTAAGGTGCAAGATAAGGTAAAGTTTCTAAAGCAGAACATTCCTATCTTGCATTTTTCATATAGGTAATATCTTTTCACATCATGTAAGAGCCTATATAGGTGGCGATATTATTGACAAAATTTTTCAAGGGATATTGGAGCTTAACACAATGAGCTTTCTTCCGAGTATTCATCCGGCGGATATTTTAATAGGTATAGGAATGGCTGCTTTAATCAAATTCGTTGTCTATACAAAAGGGAAAAACGCTAAAAAGTTTAGGCAGGGAAAAGAGTATGGCTCAGCAAGATGGGGAACTAAAAAAGATATAGAGCCATATATGGATGAAAAAGTTTCAAAAATAATATTTTGCTTACACAAACCGAAAGACTGACAATGAATGGCAGACCGGCAAATCCAAAGTATGCAAGAAATAAGAATGTACTTGTAATCGGTGGTTCAGGAAGTGGAAAAACCCGATTTTATGTCAAACCTAACTTAATGCAGATGCACAGTAGCTATTGTGTAACTGATCCCAAAGGAACAATAGTCCTTGAGTGTGGCAAGATGCTTGAGAATAATGGCTATGAGATTAAAATCTTAAATACCATTAACTTCAAAAAGTCCATGAAATACAATCCCTTTGCCTATATCCGTTCTGAGAAAGACATTCTGAAATTGGTGCAGACAATCATAGCAAATACGAAAGGAGAGGGCGAAAAAGCAGGTGAAGATTTTTGGGTCAAAGCTGAAAAGCTCTACTATACAGCCCTTATCGGCTACATCTTCTATGAAGCTCCAAGAGAAGAAAAGAACTTTGCAACACTTCTCGATATGATAGACGCTTCAGAAGTTAGAGAAGATGATGAAACCTATATGAATCCGATAGACAGACTCTTTGAAGCACTGGAAAAGAAAGAGCCTACACACTTTGCAGTGAAGCAATATAAAAAGTACAAATTGGCTGCCGGAAAAACAGCAAAGTCTATTCTTATTTCATGTGGTGCAAGACTTGCTCCCTTTGATATTAGGGAACTTAGGGACTTGATGAAAGAAGATGAACTTGAGCTTGATACCCTCGGAGATAGAAAAACGGCACTATTTGGGTTGTATAATATTTAGCGTTGGTGAGAGAAAAATTCTCTCCCAACGCTAATTTTTGCAAAAATAGGAACACACATCAAATCTCGTGTATAATTTAAATCGCAAAAATAAAAACAAGGAGAAATGATATGTGTTCTAATGCTAGTATAACAGAAATCTTAGGAATTAACGATAACAATTTAGTAATTTTAGGAACAAAAGAAAATATCAAGGGGATAGAATATACAGTCCTAAGGGGAAAGCTTTCATATAGGCCGACTTGCTGCCCTAAGTGTGGTGTAGTCAATGAAAATTATGACATAACTAAAAATGGAAGCCAGACCGTAAAAATACTTTTTAATAGGGTCAATACAAACCCAATGATATTAATGGTTAAAAAGCAGAGGTTTTTCTGTAAGCATTGTGAGTCATCCTTTATGGCCAAAACACCTATCGTAGATAAGGGGTGCTTCATATCGAATGATGTTAAAAGGTCAATAGTTTTAAACCTATGTGAGACTAAGTCAATGGACTTAATTGCAAGAGAACACTGTGTATCTCCTACTAGTGTTGCCAGAATACTCCGTTTAACTGAAGATAGGAGAAGAAAAAATTATCTTCCTAGGATTCTATCAATAGACGAATTCAAGTCAGTAAATACAGTTGATGCGTCTATGAGTGTAAATTTAACTGATTTAGAAGGCGGTCATATTTTTGATATCCTGGTGGATAGGAGGCAAAGATACCTCTTTGAGTATTTTAATTCCTATCCCTTGAAGGTCAGAAAAAGGGTAGAATATGTGACTACAGACATGTATAAGCCATATATTGATCTTGCCAAGAAGGTCTTTCCACATGCCAATATTGTGGTCGATAAATTCCACATAGTACAGCTCTTGACAAGGGAGTTAAACAAGTTAGGATAAATGAGATGAAGAAGCTTAATACCAGGTCTAGAGAGTATAAAATACTGAAGAGATACTGGAAAATACCGCTTGCGAAGAACTGTGAATTAAATAGGATATATTTTTACAAGAATAGGCACTTTTAAAAATATGACCAGTTCAGTTGATATATTAGATTATATGTTAAAAAGAATTTCCCCAACTTACAAAGAGGCCTATGATTTTTATCAAAACTTCCTATTAAGTATATCTAATAATGATGTAGCTATGCTTGAAGATATTCTAAATACTAGGACTGATGAAATACCAATGTGTTTTAGGAAGAGTATAAAAAGCCTTAAAAAGCTTAGAAAGTATGTGCTAAACTCATTAAAAATATGATTATACGAATGCTATGGTGGAGGGTAAGAATAACAAGATAAAAGGTGATTAAAAGAGTATCCTACGGATATAGGAGTTTTAGGAATTTTAAGGCAAGGATAATGCTAATGGAAAGGTATAAAATACAAAGGGCAACATCCATAGCTATAAGTTTGCTGTGGATGCTGCCGCACAATTAATAGATTTTTATTGATTTAAATTATCACCAACGTTATTTGACATAGAGCCACTATTTGTTATCATCTCTGATACAGACGATACTTTTTTAACTTTGTAGTTTCCATTATGTACTCACAACTTTTTAATCTCTTATGTGATAAGGCAGATGATGTATATGGCGGACGATTACCTGTCCATGTGAGATGCTTGCTTGATGAATTTGCAAACATCGGCTTAATTCCAAAGTTTGAGAAACTTATAGCAACAATCCGTTCCAGAGAAATATCAGCAAGTATCATACTTCCAGCACAATCTCAGTTAAAGGCAATCTATAAGGATAATGCCGATACAATCGTAGGTAACTGTGATAGTACCTTGTTTCTTGGTGGCAAGGAGAAAACGACACTAAAAGAATTGTCTGAAACACTGGGAAAAGAAACGATAGATTTATATAACACATCGGAAACAAGGTCAAATCAAAAGAGCTTTGGTTTAAATTATCAAAAGACAGGTAAGGAACTGATGAGCCAAGATGAGATTACTGTAATGGACGGTAGTAAATGTATTTTTCAGCTTAGAGGTGTAAGACCTTTTCTTTCAGATAAATTCGACATCACAAAGCATAAGAACTATAAGTTCTTAGAAGATTATGACAAGAAGAATGTGTTTGATATTGAAGAATATATAAAGAGAAAAGGCAAGGTTAAGCTTAATAGAAATACGGTAATTACAAGATTGTAAGATTTACTGTTATAACTATATGGTCGAGGGTATATTTGATATAATAGAGCTAGATAAATTTGAATTTGTGGAGGTTTTCTATGAAGTATGAAGAAATTAAATTAAATATTTCAAATGATAAAATTAGCAATTACAAAGTATTTAAAGGGATGAAGCTGTATTCTGAAATATTTAAATCCGAAGATGAAAAGAAGTTAATAAATAAAAGAGTATTTGTAACTCCAAAGGGAAACTATGTTTATTATGAAAGGACAGATATAAATTGGAAACTATTGGTCAGATAAAACAAGATATGATTCGAGTTTTTGAATTAAGTGATATAAAAACATAATATAGTATTTGAAGTATCAACAGAATTGACTAAGTTTACAAAATATTTAGGAGAAAAGTGGTCATTATGTTTAAAGAAAAATGGAGAAATAGTAGAAGTACTGGATATTTAGTACATCTTGAACTCCCTATTTATTAGATTAAGTAAATTTGGAATTTTGGAGGTATCCGTTTATGAAAATGGTATAATTATACGGCTAAACAAGAAAAAGAAATTTTTCAAAAAGTAATTGCTGTATGAGTAGTAGGTGCAATTTTAATTCTACTTATTCGTATAGTTTTTCATACTATTTTGTAAGTAAAATATAAATCCTAGTTTGTTGAACTGAAAAATTGAATACTAAATGCGTAAGACGATAGAAAGATCTATCGTCTTTTTCATACTTATTTTCAATTTATATTGCGATCAATAAATAGGGGAAACTCGCTAATTAGCGAACTAGTTTTTCAAGCACCTTTCACTAATATATACACGACAAAATGCTAATTCCTTAAATATGTTAAAGACAATAAAGGAGATAAGATGATAAGGATCAGAAGTCCCACTAAGA